>Ga0208195_1000723_pt1 | contig 41666 bp, 32 predicted proteins | sample AD_UKC077_MetaG_FD_184441 | JGI IMG/M metagenome (GOLD analysis project Ga0208195, IMG submission 184441) | Active sludge microbial communities of municipal wastewater-treating anaerobic digesters from USA - AD_UKC077_MetaG (SPAdes) (version 2) | ecosystem: Engineered > Bioreactor > Anaerobic >... | reverse complement strand
ATGCCGGAAGCCAACCTGGGCGCGTGGTTAGGCCACTTTGAAGAAATCATCAACGAGCGTCTTCACCAGGAAGCGATAAATAACAGTCGCCGCCCCGACGGTCGCGGCTTGAACGAAATTCGCCCCCTTTACGCGCAAGCCGGCGGTTTTTCCAACGTCGTTCACGGTGTCGGTTTGTTTTACCGCGGCGCCACTCACGTCTTGACGACCCTAACCCTAAGCGGACCCAAAGATTCTTTGATTGTAGAAGGGATGGAGGCCGACAGCAAAAAATTCTTCATGCACCATTACAATTTTCCGCCATTTTCGGTAGGTGAAACCGGCCGGGTCGGCAGCCCGTCCCGACGCTCCATTGGTCATGGCGCCTTGGCCGAAAAGTCGCTCCGCGCGGTTATCCCCGCACGAGAAATTTTTCCCTACACGATTCGTTTAGTCTCGGAAGTCTTTGCCTCAAACGGTTCCAGTTCGCAAGCTTCCGTTTGCGCGAGCACCCTCGCTCTGATGGACGGCGGTGTTCCAATCAAGGCGCCGGTTGCCGGTATTTCTATCGGCCTGATGATGAAAGACGAAAATACTTACCGCCTGATTACCGACATCCAAGGTCTGGAAGACCACTATGGCGATATGGACTTTAAAGTCGCCGGCACCACCGAAGGCATTACCGGTATTCAGCTGGATATAAAAACCGCCGGTATCCCAATCAAAATTTTAGTTGAAGCGTTGGCGGAAGCCAAAAAAGCGCGCACGCAAATTTTGGCGGCTATCCAAGAAGCAATCCCGGCGCCTCGACCGGAAATCTCGCCGTCCGCGCCTAAAATTATTCAAATCACCATCCCTGTTGACAAAATTGGCGCAGTCATCGGTTCCGGCGGCAAAACAATTCAAGAAATTTCCGAGAAAAACAATGTGGAAATTGAAATTGAGGATGATGGCACGGTTTACATCACCGGCAAAATTGACGGCGCCAATAACGCCAAAGCAATCATTGAAGACATGACGCGTGAGTATAAGGCTGGCGATCGTTTTGAAGGCGAAGTTGTTCGCTTAATGGACTTCGGCGCTTTTGTCAAAATCGGCCATGACACCGACGGCTTGATTCACATTTCAGAGTTGGCGCCATTCCGCGTGGAAAAAGTGACTGATATTGTTCAGCTGGGCGAAAAGGTGCCGGTCGTGGTAAAAGAAGTTGATGAACGCGGACGAATTAACCTTTCCCTTAAATCAGCTGACCCTGATTTTGCCAAGAAAAAAGGAATTGTCCCCAAAAATCCACCAACCAAGACTTTTGGGCATGGCGGTTAAATAAAAAATTCGTTATAATAATAGCCAATGGACGAACCTAACAAACAAACTGGTACTAATCCTGGCAACGACGACCAAACTGTCAACCAGACAGGAGTTGCCGATAATGGCGACGTTAAAGACGCCAGTCAATCAACCGGCCCCGAAGAGATTGTCACTAAAGGTGAAGAAACTTTAAGTCAGCAAGAAAAAATTCGGCGCGCCAAAATCGCCCTGGAAGGTTTTGAACGAACCGTCAAACGAGAAGCCGCCGAAAAAGAAGAGCAGGCCAGCGGTGAAAAGCAAGAAATCAACAAACTTTTAAACAAGGTCAACCATGATAAAGAGTTGCTGGAATTAACTTGGGTCAACCTGGACGACAAAAGAAGCACCCTGAAAAAAATCTTGGAGCCGCTTCTGACGCGAGAGGAAAAAATCGAAAGTGAAGAAAACCAGCTTGAGAGCAAGGAGAGTGTTTCCTTTAGTCCGCGCGACCGACGCGAGCTGGAACAAAAACGCTGGGCCATCCAAACTGAACGCCGCAAATTGGAAGAAGAAAAGTGGATAGTAGAAGAAAGAATTCTTAAGATTGAGGACCAGATTGAAGACAACAAGAAAAAATACCAGGTTTTGTTGACTGAAGAAGATAAGCTCCGCAACAAACTAAAAGAAATTGACGAACAAATTCTCCTGCAAGAAGAAGTCTTACGACAACAACGCGAACTGCGAGAACAAACCTTGCGAAAAGAAGCTCTAAAAAAAGCCGAGGAGGACCGGCGTCGCCAAGAGGCGGAAGCAATTCAACTCGCCGAAGCAAAACAAAGAGAAGAAGAAAAGCGAATAATTGAAGAAAAGAAAAAAAGAGAAGAAGAAATGCGCGCCAAAGCGATGAAAGAACAGGCCGAGCAACAGAAACACTTTGAAGAAGTCCGTAAGGCGGAAGAAGAACGTCAAAAACAAGAGACCGCCAAAATACAAGCCGCGGCCGCCGAACTCAAGAAAAAAATAGAAGCGGCCACCGCCGTCGCGCAACAGGCATCCGTCAAGCCAGAACAAGAAAAAATAGCTGAAACAGAGCTGGTGCCAAAACCAAAAACAACCGCCGAATCAGTAGCTGATAAAATTGCCGCCGAAAAAGAAAAGCGTCAAAGCCTAAAAGAGTTGGAGGAAATAGAACGAATCAAACAAGAAAATGAAGAGGCCGTCAGAAAAGAACGAGAAAAACAAGCGGAAACAACCATCGCCCAAACCTCTTCTCTGATTGATAAACTAAAAGAAGAAGAAGGTTTGCTAAAACCGCTAAGAACCTTTAAGGAAGACCTGGAAGAAGCCATGAGAAACCAAGCGGGGGGCAACGCTGGTAACACGGCAACCTAGCCAGAAATTTAAAATGACAAATTTTAACGGGCAAAACGACCCGGAGCTAAAAAAGAGGTTGGCAGCAGCTCGGCTAGCGATGTCTCCGGAAGAGGAAAAGGCAGAGTGGCAAGACCGCGAAGAATATTTGCGCGCGCGCAAAAAAGAAGCGGCTCTGTCTATGGCTTCCAACGAACAAAAAACCAAGCTGGAAGAAGAGGCCAAGGCGCGAGAGGAACTGTTGCAAAAACAAAAAAAGCTCGAGGCTTTGGAGTTAATTCGCAAACAAGAAGAGCAAAAACGGAAGCAACAACTGGCGGAAGAACAAAAAAAACGCGACTCGGAGACCGAGGCCGAACGAGTTAGAAAAATTGAACAGATAATGGAATCCCAAGCGGAAATAAAAGGCCTCGTTAAACAAGAGGCGGGCGGGCCGCAAACAATCCGCACCCTGAAAGATGACATCGCCGAAACGGTTAGGCGCGATAAAATAACCGCTTCCAAAATTATCATTCAAGAAAAAACAATGCGCCAAGCGGCGCGCGCCGATGAAGAACTAAAAAAGAAGAAGCGGCGTTCGACCATCGTGATGACCATCAGTCTTGTCTTGGTCACCCTGGGGGTTGCGTCTGTGGCTTTTGTCTGGTGGCAAAAAAAAGAGGAGGCCAAACAGCCGGTTCAGGCCGTCAAAGAATCGCTTATTTTTGCCGACCGACAAATCAAGATTGACGCCACTAACCTAAATCGTGAAGATTTGCGTTTAGCCCAAAAAAAAGAGTACGAGAAGTTACAGGCAGATGACGCAAACAGCAATGGCATCTCCGAACTTTACTTCACCAAGGTGACATCGGAAACAGTTGGAGAAAAAGTAATTGAAAAAACCGAATTTCTAACCGCCAGTGATTATTTGAGCGAGGCAACTGCCGTTACCGATGATTTTTCTCGCTTCACAAGCGACAATTTTATGGTCGGCTTTCTCGGCCACAACAGTCTTTCGCCTTTCTTCATTTTTAAAACCAATAATTATAAAAACTTGGCCAACGCTATGTTGTTAGATGGCAAATCAATAATTACCGAGCCATATAGTCCTTTTTGGGATGAAGACAAGAAAAACCTGGCGCGTGGTTCGCTATTTGAAGATATCACGCTCAAAAATTACGATTTGCGCGTCTTAAAAGACAATCTGGGGGAGTCTTTGGCTGGTTATGTTTTTTTGGACGAAAAAACCTTGTTGATTTTTGAAACAGAAGAAGATTTTCTAAAGATTCTTGACCTCTTTTTGTTAACTCGCCCCACAACGCGCTGATGTTGCCAACTTTGGACTAACCTGTATAATATAAATATGAAGAAAATAGAAACCGCCTTAGGGTGGGATAATAACCAGGACAGAATAAACCAATTAAAAGAGATGCGCGCCGCCGAAGTATCAAAACTAAACGCGCGCGGTTTTGAAGATATGGACGACGCTTTTTCCAATGAAGACCAAGCTGAATTAATGGAAGAAAACGCCGAGCGAGCGGCGGAAGGAGAAGTCTTAAGCGAAAATTTGGAAAAAATTGATATGGCAATCGCCTGGGCTGAAGCCGGCCAAGATGGAATTTGCATTAAGTGCGGCCAACCAATCGAAGAAGACCGCCACCGCGCCAACCCAACAGCCATCACCTGCAAAGCCGACCGTGATTACAGCGCCGACCTGACCCTGAATCAAGTTCACGAAAAGATTGACGAGCTAGCCTAGAGCAAGATAATCGTGGCTTTATTAATTTAATAACTAAAGCGACAATGGTCGCCCGCGTTCATTCAACGCAAATTATCGGACTAAAAACCGATATTATAGACATCGAAGTGGACACCGCCAAAGGTTTGCGTTCTTTTGCGATTGTTGGTTTGCCTGACAAAGCAGTGGAAGAAGCGCGCGACCGCATTTCCGCGGCAATTAAAAACTCCGGGTTTCAGTCGCCACAAAAAGGCAACAAGAAAATAATCGTCTCACTCGCGCCGGCCAACCTTAAGAAAGAGGGGTCGGCGTTTGATTTGGGTATCGCCCTTGGTTATCTTCTTGCCAACAATGAGATCCGTTTTGAACCAAAGGGTCGTATTTTTGCCGGCGAACTAGCCTTGGACGGACGCTTGCGGCCAATCAATGGCGCCTTGTTACTCGCCAAACTGGCCAAAGAAAAAGGCTTTGCTGAAATTTACCTGCCCGCCGAAAATGCCGCCGAAGCCGCTTTGATTAAAGACCTCCGAGTTTATCCTTGTCGCAACCTAAAGGAACTAATTCAACATTTGTGCCCGCCACCTAAGCCGCAAAACGCCCGTGATGAAGAAATTTTTGACTTTCCGCAAGGGCTCTCACCGGCGCCGACCACCGTCGTCGCTTACCGCGAACCGGAATACTTTCTGGATTTTGCCGACATCAAGGGCCAAGAAGGAGCCAAGCGGGGATTGGAAATTGCCGCGGCTGGCGGTCACAATATTGCCATGTTCGGCCCGCCGGGCACCGGCAAAACAATGCTCGCACGCGCCTTCGCCTCCATTATGCCACCACTGGCCGGCGAAGAAGTAATAGAAACAACCGGAATCCACTCGGCTGCCGGCTCGCTTGGCAATGATTTGCTCACCCATCCGCCATTCCGTTCACCCCACCATACCGCTTCTTATGTTTCGCTGGTCGGCGGCGGCAGTTGGCCTAAACCTGGCGAAATTACCCTGGCGCACCGCGGTGTTTTGTTTTTGGATGAATTTCCGGAATTTGATAAAAAAGTAATCGAGGCTCTGCGCCAACCTCTAGAAGATAGGGTCATCAGTATTTCACGCGCGCGCGGGCAAATGACTTTTCCGGCCAATTTCATTTTGGTGGCAGCTATGAATCCTTGCCCCTGCGGACATCTCGGCTCGCGTGTCAAAGAGTGTGTTTGTTCCATGGGCCAAATTCAAAAATACCAACGTAAAATTTCCGGCCCAATTGTAGATCGGATAGACCTTTGGTTGGAAGTGCCAACGGTAAAATATGAAAAGTTAAGCGAAGAACAAAAAGGGGAGAGCTCAAACGAGATTCAACGCCGAGTGGCCGAGGCCCGCGCACGTCAAGTTGAACGCTTCAGCCAAACTGAAAAACGCCAAAATAGCGAGATGAGCGCCCGAGACTTGGACAAATACGCGCCTCTGACGCCAGCCGGACGCAAACTCCTAAATCAATCGGCGGCCAAACTCAATCTTTCAGCGCGCGCCTATCACCGGAGCGTCAAATTGGCTCGCACGATCGCCGACTTGGCCAAAGCGGAAAATATCGGAGAAGAGCATTTGCTGGAAGCCTTGCAGTATAGACCAAAGAATTATAGTAACTTTTAGACGTAAGTTGTTAACTGTCAGTGTTTTTTGCATCCACTGACAGGCAAACATGTTAATTCTACGCCTAATCCACGTTTTGAAGTTATCCACTTCTAAATGAATTTTTATTGAATTTTGTTGCCAGTTGAGATAGAATGGCGGGGTGCTTGGTTTTCCCGAAGAGAAGCATTGATTAAAGAATTTTTCCGCGCGTGGTCGTCATCAAGCTCCAAATTAGGCTTATTTTACGTAACTTTCAAAAGCCCGGACCGGAAGAACGGCTAGGGGCTAAAATAGCTTTATTGTTCCGTTCTGTTTTGAATAGGCGGTTTTGGGCGTTAGCCATCCTTTTTTACGCCATGGCCGCGACCGGTCAAGCGGAAGCAACTATTTTTTCAGCCGTGGCAGACATTATTTTTCGTGCCGGCGACTCTTTCAGCGCCCATGCCAACCAAAGTCTGGCGACTGTTTCCATAAACTCGCAAAATATGGCCCTCTTGGAGCCCAAACCGGAAACTGAAGAAACCTCCCCCAAATCAGATGTTGATTTGTCATTAGTTGATGGCGCGGCGATTTTGGCCGAAGCCGGTCCATTAGGCACCGTGGCTGATTTAACTGACAGCGTCCCCCCGACAGACCAAATTAGCGTTTATACCGTTCGCCCGGGCGACAACCTCTCCACTATCGCGCAAATGTATGGCGTGTCGGTTAATACAATTCGCTGGGCCAACGACTTAACAAAAAATTCTGTCATTAAAGAGGGCCAAACTTTGGTTATTTTGCCGGTCACCGGCATTCGTTATACGGTAAAAAAGGGAGACACTTTGGCCAGTATCATAAAAAAATACGGTGGCGATGTTGATGAAATTATCCTCTACAACGGCCTAGAAGAAGGCAAGGGCTTGATTGCCGGGCAAACAGTCATTATTCCAGACGGCGATTATGGTGTCCCGGCAGCCAAATCACCGGCAGCTGGCACTTCTTCTGGCGGTAAATACAAAGGCCCAAGCTACCTTGGTTATTTTATGCGCCCCATTGTTGGCGGCGTGCGTTCACAGGGCTTGCATGGCTATAACGCGGTAGACTTGGCGGCGCCTTATGGCACCCCGGTTTATGCCGCGGCTTCCGGTCGAGTAATTTTGGCCCGCCCAACTGGTTATAACGGCGGTTACGGCGGTTACTTGGTCATCTCACACTCCAACGGCACTCAAACTCTTTACTCTCACTGTAGCAGTTTAGCGGTTTATTCCGGACAAAACGTAGAAAAAGGAGACATTGTTGGCTATGTCGGTTCCACCGGCCGTTCTACCGGCAACCATCTCCACTTTGAAGTTCGTGGCGCTGCCAATCCATTCTAATGCGGATAAAGCGCAGATTTACGCGGAAAGAAAGAGGGTTTTAGGTTTTAGACAAGGTAAGAATTTACAGCCGACAGTCAGAAGAATAAATCAAAGCGTGGCACCATCAGATGCCGCGCTTTGATTTATTCTTGGGCCTTTCTTTTAATTTTTAATTCTAATCCGGCTGTTAGTTGTAGGCTGTAAACTAGTTCCTTGTCTGCGTTTCATCTGCGTAAATCTGCGCTTTATCCGCATTAGTCCCGGAGTCTTCTCACAATATCTTCTTCTACGGTCTGCAAATCGTGGCCATACCGAAGTCGTGACAGTTCTTTCATCTGTTTGCGCACTTCACTAGAACCGCCCTCCGCCCATTTAAATTTGATGTTAAAAGGTTCACTTGGTTGACCGTCTACCAGAATTTTGACATAAGCGTTTAGATTTTCAATACTAATCAAATCTCGTTCACTAAACACCGGACCAAAATGTTTAACCAAAACTTCGGCGTCAGGCGGGCCAACGCGCATCGCTACCAAGTTGCCGACGTTACCAAAGACCGATTCCCGAATATTATCTTTAAGCTGAGCAATGAACTGGTGTGCAATCGTCAAATTCAGCCGGTATTTGCGCGCCTCCGACAAAATTGTGGCAATAGAGTCAGTTGTGTAATTTTGAAACTCGTCAATATAAAGATAAAAATCACGGCGGACTTTTTCATCAGCCACATCAACTCGCGACAAGGCCGCTTGTAAAAGCTTGCCAACAATCAACATGCCCAAAAGCGCCGAGTTGAGGTCCCCCAATTTACCCTTGGATAAATTGACCAGGATAATTTTGCCCTCGTCCATCGCCTGGCGAAAATTGAATGACGACTTGGTTTGCCCGATAATCGGTCGAAGATAGTCGTTGGAAATAAAGCCGTCAAACTTGGAGGTAATATAAGGCGCAAAGTTGCCCAAACTTTGTTCACCGCTTGTCTTGGGTACTTCCTTGGTCCAGAAGTCAACCACCAAGGGAGTGGTGCAGTTGGCCAATTTGCGACGACGGTATTCTTCGTCGGTAAAGACGCGAGGCACTTCCATCAAGGTCGCCGGCTCATTTTTGAAATCATCCATCAAAAGCAACAGGGTGTTCCTCATATACTTTTCAAACTGCGGACCCATTGTCTCTTTCATAAAGAGTTGGTTGAAAATCGCCTGCAATTCATTGACAATAAATGTTTTTTCTTCCGGACGGGAGAGGTTGTATTCAAGCATATTAAGACCCAAGGGTCGACTGCGATCGCCCGGGTCAAAAATAATCACGTCATCAATCCGACTAGCCGGCACAAAATTTAAAATTTTGTCCACCAGTTCGCCGTGGGGGTCAATCACGCAAAAACCTTTGCCCTCTTTCATATCCTGCATCGCCATGTTCTGAATAAAGACCGATTTGCCGGTACCAGTTTGACCAATGATATAAGTATGGCGACGGCGGTCTTCGTCGGTCACGCGAATGGTTTTTTCCACTCCGCGGAAAATACTTTGCCCCAAAACCAAGCCAGTCGGAGGCAAAACTTCGGGCGGCGGCGCCTCTTTGGCCCGTAGCCAAGTGACGTTTGGCACATCCGAAGTTTCAGTCGGCAAGTGGAAAATGCCCGCCAACTCTTCGGCATTCAGAATCATCGCCCGACGGTCATCAGTCTCGCGAAAAACATAACGAAAAACCAATTGATTAATTTTCTTGGGCTTGACCACCTTAAATGAATTACGGACCGGCGAAGCCAATTTGCTAAACGAGGAGGAGACAGACATCAAGATGTCTTCTGCCCGCCCCTTAGTGGAAGCTGCCGTAACGATCCGCACATTGACAGCAAACAAAGTTTTGGCAATCTTCAACTGAACCGCCTTAACCATTTCCTCGTCAGCCAACTTGGGACCTTCATCTTTTTCGTATTTTTTATCAAACACCGCCTTACCGATCTCTTCACCTATTTTTTTTAATGACAAGCCCGTGTCTGTCAATTCTTTTAAAGACTTGCCTTCGCGTAATTTTTCCAAGATATGGGCAATTTCTTTTTTGGCTGTGTCGCCGGTCGGCGAGACCACAACCTGGATTGAGGCCCCTTCGTCATTTTCGGCCAGCTTTGACAAAGTAGAAAGAATCGGCGAAAAGATGTCAGCTTCAGATTCACGATAAGAAGCGACCGGCAAAACAAAGTGTTTATCAAGCGACAGATAACCGGCCGCGGCCTGGCTGCCGGTTTCAAAAATAGTATAATCGGAGGTTTCCTCAACTTGCGCGTCTAAAAAGAAACCCTGCACCGTTTTGCGCGCGAACTCCAACGAAGCGCGTGGCACAGCCAAATAAAAACGAATCTCTTCGCCGGTGTTCAGCACTGAGGCCTCAAAAACAAAGGGGCGACCGATAGAAGAGAGGGCAACAAAAAGTTGTTCTGACAAGTTGATTTGTTTGGCAAAATCTCTTTCACCATCTTCTTTGTCGTGACGCGGAATCCTAATCGCTAAGATTTTCAAATCCAGATTGGCCAAATGACGGCGGCGCCACCAAAAAAAGAGCACAATTGCTATCGCCAGGGCAGCCGCGGAAACAAGAATGGTTAAAATCAGCGATGTTGCGTTCATATTATTTTATCAACCCCTTGGTTTTTAATTCCTCATACAGCTTATCAACCAAAACGTCGTGGAAGGCGTCTATAATAAAAGGTTCTTCGGCCACCACTTTGTTTAGGGTGCGGACAATACCGTGCTGACCAATTTCGGCAATATAAGCATTTAACTTAACAGCCGACTCATCGTCCAAACGATCAAGGTAGCTGGCGCCGGAAGCGTTGCCAGTTGGAACAACTTTCGTCTTTGCCGCCACGACCGGCTGGCTTAAGGCCGCTTTCGAATCTGTTTCCGCGCTCTCGGTTATCATTTCTTGAATCGCGCTCCGAACCAGTTCTTTTTCTTCCACGATGCCGCTTTGCGCTTCAAGTTGGTTACGCTTAACTTCAATCATTTTTTGCAATTGCGCAATTTCCGCCTCAATCGCTTGGCTGTTGCCCAAAAAATTTTCTGCCATAAAAAATTAATTAGTGATTAGAGTTTATATGTTTCAATTATATTATGATAATATCTACTAGTCTATGTTTTATCTTGACGAATTAAACGACCCACAGCGCGAGGCGGCCAAACACAAAGACGGACCACTCTTGGTTATCGCCGGCGCCGGCGCCGGCAAAACACGAACAGTCGCTTGCCGCGTTTTGCATTTAATCAAGTCCGGTGTGGTGCCGAACCAAATTTTGGCCATCACCTTTACCAACAAAGCGGCCAGGGAGATGAAGGAACGTATTTTGAGTTTGTTGGCCAAAGACAGCAAGGCTGAAGGGGGGTTGAAACAAGGGCAAAATCGCGCCGAACCTTTTGTCTCCACCTTTCACGCGCTTTGTGTCCATATTTTACGGAATGAACACCACGCCCTGGGATTGCCAAAATTTTTTTCTATTTTTGACCGCGATGATTCTATCTCCAAAATCAAAAGCGCGATGAAAAGAGTTGATGTTGACCCCAAAAGGTTTGAGCCGGGCAAAATCCTCTCAACCATTTCTCGCCAAAAGGGGAATGGGGTTGGTCTGGAAGAATACCGCGCCAGCGCGAGAGACTATTACCCCAAAACCGTTTCGGCTGTTTGGGCCGAATATGCCAAACTGCTTAAAAAAGAAAACGCTTTGGACTTTGACGATTTGTTGGTGCAAACCGTGACGCTCTTTAAACAAAGGCCCGAGATTCTCGCCAAATACCAAGACCGCTTCCGTTATATTTCAGTTGATGAATACCAAGATACCAATGTTATTCAATATGAACTGGTTAAACTATTCGCCGAAAAATATAAAAATGTCTGCGTCGTCGGCGATATGGATCAATCTATTTACGGCTGGCGCGGCGCCGATTACACCAACTTGTTACGTTTTGAGAAAGATTATCCAAATGCCAAAACTGTCCTCTTGGAAGAGAATTACCGCTCCACAGAAACCATCCTAACCGCCGCCAACCGAATTATCGCCAAAAACACCCGGCGATTTGACAAAAAACTTTTCACCAAGAAAAAAGGCGGGGCCAAAATTGGTCTTTACGCCGGCATGGAGGAAGGTGATGAAGCGCGTTTTATCGCGCGGCGCGCTCAAGAAATGATTGCCGAAGGAACCAAGCCCGAACAGCTTGCCGTTTTGTATCGCGCTAATTTTCAATCAAGGGTTCTAGAAGAAGCTTTTCTGCGCGCCGGCGTGCCTTATCAAGTCTTGGGAACCCGATTTTTTGAACGCAAAGAAATCAAAGATATTGTTTCTTACATTAAGGCAGCGCTTAACCCGACTGATTTTGAAGCGCTAAAACGCGTCATCAATACACCCCCTCGCGGCTTGGGACAAGTTACGCTGACCAAACTGGCAGCCGGCGCTGAAGAGACCTTGCCAGCCACCACCAGAGAAAAAATCGCCAAATTCCGGCGGCTACTATCTGAGATTGCCAACTTTGCTCAAAGCCACAAACCGTCCGAGCTGATTAAGTTTGTGCTTGAAAAAACCGGCTTGGAAGAGGGACTTAAAAAGGGCGGGGAAGACAGTTTGGAGCGCTTGGAGAACGCGCGCGAGTTTGCAAGTTTGGCTGTCAGATACGACCACCTGCCGCCAGCCGAGGCCGTGCCGATAATGTTGGCGGAAATCGCGTTGTCTTCCGAACAAGATTCCTTGAATGAAAATAAAAACGGCGCCAAGTTGATGACCGTGCACGCCGCCAAGGGATTGGAATTTGATGTCGTTTTTGTGACCGGCCTGGAAGAAGGGCTGTTTCCGCACCGAGGTTTTGGCGAAACCGACCGCGACGAAGAAGAGGAGCGACGTTTATTTTATGTCGCGGTGACGCGCGCCCGCCAAAAACTTTATCTCACTTACGCTCAATCTCGCCTCGTTTTCGGTTCCAGACAAGTCAATCTGCCCTCGGAATTTATTTTTGACATTGATGAGGAATTGCTGGACGCTGATACAGATGCGGATAAAACGCAGATTAACGCAGATCAGGTACAGAAAAAATTTAAGGCAAAGTGGTGGGATGAAGGCGCGGAAGAAAGTGATGGTTATGAAAGGTTTATCCTGTAAAAAGCGGCCGAGTGCCGCCCAGCGCAAAAAATTGAATCAGAGAAATTGAAACGAAGAAGAAAACACAAAAATTTAGGGCTTTAAACCACAAATAAGATGCTCCTATCTTATTATTATACCATATTTGAGTTATTTTTTCAAGCATGTTAGGATTACAAAGTTAAACTGCCGTTCTGTTTTCTGTGTTTTACCAGCGTTAACCGGCATTTTATCTGCGTTAGAATGAAAGCGAAAAAATCACTTGGACAAAATTGGTTAAAATCAGAAACGGCGATCCAAGAAATAATCAAGACCGCTGATTTAAACGAACGCGAATTGGTTTTGGAAATCGGTCCGGGACAGGGGAAATTAACTGAAGCCTTGCTGTCCGTTGGCGCGACCGTGGTTGCTATCGAAAAAGACGACCGTTTGATTGAAGTTTTAACTGAAAAATTTGCCGCCGAAATCAAGGTCGGCCGTTTTATCCTTATCCACGATGACATTTTAAACCTAGATTTCTCTTCGCTTTTTTCTTCTTTGAAAACTAATCGCCGAAAGTTGATTGCCAGTTACTGTCTGGTCGCCAACATTCCATACTACCTCACTGGCCAAATCATCAGAAAGTTTTTAAGCCAAGAAAAAATCCAACCCACCAAAATGGTTTTGATGCTTCAAAAAGAAGTGGCCAAACGAATCGTGGCAGGAGATGGCAAAGAAAGTTTATTGTCACTTTCGGTCAAAGCTTACGGCGAACCAAAATACATCAAAACCGTACCAGCTGGCGCTTTTGTCCCCAAGCCAAAAGTGGACTCGGCCATTCTCTTGATTCATAATATCTCCAGAAATAATTTTAAAGCTGGAGAGGAGACAAGGTTCTTTGATTTACTGCGACAAGGTTTTTCCCAAAAACGTAAGAAGTTGGGTAACCGTCTTGATTTATCTGATCAAGCTTGGCAAGTCTGCCACCTTGATCCCAATGCCCGCGCCGAGGATCTAAGGTTGGAAGATTGGCTCTGCCTAATAGACGCAGATTCACGCAGATAAAACGCAGATTTGCGCAGACAACAAAACCTAGTGACGTCTTATCCGCATTAGATCTGTTCTTTATCTGCGTTTAATCTGCGGCAGTCAGCGTCTTATCCGCATTAGATCTGCACCAAGTCTGCATCCAATTATCTTCCCTCCCAACCAAGAATCAAACCCGCAAGCAAAACTTCCCAACTTACAAACTGGTATTTATCTGCGTTTTATCTGCGTGAATCTGCGTCTTATCCGCATTAGATATGTTTAATTTTAAAATCTACACCTTTATTTCCCTTGGCTTAATCGCTTTTTGGTACATTATGGCTGATGGACGAGCGCCGATTTTTTGGCCGAGCTTTTCATTGGTTGAGGCCAAGACCGAAACAGGACTTCTTGAGCCAAACACACTTGTCATCAATGAACAAAAAATAAAAGTTGATATTGCCGCCACCCCAGAAAAGCGAACGAGGGGATTTGCCGGTTATGAATATCTGCCCGATGGCACTGGCTTTTTGTATGTTTTTGATGAGCCAGATTTTTATTCCTTTTGGCTTAAAGACGTCACCTTTCCGATCGACATCGTCTGGATCAGTTATTATCACGATGTTGTAGATATTGCTGCTTATCTCACACCTCAAACCTCACCCAAAATTCTTGAACCAAAAAAACCGGCCAAGTATATTCTTATTTTGCCGGCCGGCGCCACGGAAAAGTTGCGTTTGGAAATCGGGGATGAAGTTCTTGGATTATAATCAAGCGATTATCGGCGGCTCACTGACTGGCTGACAAAACTGCCAAGCTTGTGGGTCGGAGTTTATATGACGGTCCAAAACAGTTCGGTCATTTGTGCGCATCGCTTCGGCGTTGAGTTCGGAACGGCCAGGCAATTGTCTCGCGTAAGTGCTGTTTTGAATTTCTCCAGCCGCGCCATCCCAATCACCTTGGGCTATTTCGCCCCACATATTATTAAATCCGGCCAAGCCTCCGCCGCCTTGCGCCCCCATATTAAACGCCATGTCCGTCAAAACAGCCTGCCTGGTGTCTGACAAAGAATCAAAATCAACTCCGTGAAGAGCGGCGGCCATCGCGGCCTCTTCTTTTGCTCTGTTATAGTCTTGCTCAAACAAGGTAGCCACTTGCTGGTTGGTCAAGGTTTGATTGACATTAAAGGGTTCGTCGCCGGTAATACGGTGGCCTACTCCGACCGTGCGATGACCAAGCGAATCGGTATAGGGGGAGTTCCGCCAGCCCTCGTTGGCAATAACATAAGACGAAGCAGTATTATCACCTTCGCCGCAAGGTTCTACCGGCTCATAAATTGCCGGTACCACACCGTCCACATCGCCACGGCTTGAGCCGCCGGCATTGTCAGGATTGTCAGCGTTATCAGTATTACTCCCGCTGGTGTTGCTGCCCGAACCAGCTGTCATCCCCGTGCCCGAAGTGCCAACAATGGTAATTAAAGGGAAAAAACCACGCAGAACAACAAAAGGTGGAAAAGGGGCAAGTTGCAAACAAGGCTCCACCCCCAGGGTGTTGCCAAGCATCCAATTACCAGGCATCAATTGGGCATAAGCGTATAGATGGCTGATTTTCGGATCATACATCACCACGTCCGGGCCAGCAGCCGGCGCGTGCCTGATCATAACATTGTTGCTGATTATGCAAGGCTCAATTTTGGTGATCCAACCCCCAAAGGGGACCTGCCCAATTTGGGCATGCGCCTTGTTTGCCCCAAAACCAAAAGACCCGAATCCAACCAAGACTGCCAAGAAAAGAAAGAGGAAAGGAGTTGTTGTTTTAAATTTTTTCATCAAAACTGGTAGTTAAAAGTCAAACTGTTACTTTGACCGTTGGCATTTTCTACATAAACCAAAAGCGGAATCGAAAATGATTCAAAATGATTAGTCAAACTGCGCGATTGTTGATACTCGGCTCCAAAGGCTTGCACCGTAAAGGTCAAAGTTTCTTTATCAGGCGAAGAAACGTTTTTCAAAACACTATAACCGGTATAAATGGTGTTGCCGGTGGCGGTAAAGTTTTCGCCTTTAATCTTTACCATCACGCCATAAGCGCCCCTGGCAGGGGACAAAGAGGTGATTTTGGGCTTTCCGGCAACAACTTGACTCTTTTTGCTTTCCGACTTTTCTGTTTCTTCCAAACGCTTGATATACGGCGATTTCTTATCGGCCAAACGCGTAACATTCCCTCTAATGCCTGAAGGAAGCCTAAAAACAAAGGTTTTTTGGGTTTTTGCCAATTGGTCAGTAAGTTTATCTTCAGAGGCTGCCGTTTCAGCAAAATAAGATTCGGCCAGCTTTTTGTTCAAAGCTAGCCTGGTTTTGCGCCCAACAAAACCATATTCGCCGGAAATGCCATTTAAACGTTGAAAACGTGCCAAGGCGCCACGAGTCAGAGGACCAAAAAAGCTGGTTTCTGCGCCTGGTGCACCGGCCCCGATTTCAGTCAATCGGGTACGTTTGTCTTGATTAAGAATAATTTGGAGATTTTTTACACTCAAATCCTCTTCGCCTTCAATCACGATTTTTTCAAAAACAAACCCTGCCGAAACAAGCGGCCACCAAAGCAATAAAACCAAGGGGAAAAACAGAAAAACGCGTCTTTTTAATTTTAAGCAATTTCTCAATTTGTAAAAATTAAACATTTCTCTTTTATAATAATTCAATCTGTCTTTTTTATCCACTTTTTTCAATAAAAAACATTTACCAAATACCTAAACAAACGGTATAATAAAGTTACAATCTTGAATCGATTACCCAGTCGTAAAGTAATATTTTTTATAGTTATACTCCTGATTATAACTCTAGGGGTTTTATGGTATGTCGGTTCAAAAAATCGCGCCGAGCGAGAAAGACGAGAAGCAGAGGCAATCGCTGAAATCATAAACAAAAACGAGAGCCTGCGAAATATTGTTGAAGACAACCTAGAGAAGAAAGGGGGGCTGCAAAGTTTTGACCCGGCCAGTTTGTTTGAAAATAACGACATCCAATTAGACGCTATGGCCAATGTAACCGCCGCTGATTTGCAGACTTACGCTGAGCGCCTGGTGGGCGCCCTTAAACCGATCTCCGGCAATCGCAAACATGAAGTGAGGATAATGCTTGAGGCGATGGATAGCGGCGACCGGACAATGATTCAAGATGTCGTTTCCGCCAGACTAACCTTTGACTCCATCGCCGACAATTTGGCTAAGATTCCAGCTCCGGCCGAAATGGCCACTTTCCAAAAAGATTTAATAATTTCCCTGCAAAAACTTTCCGCCCTGGCCGCCCAAATGGAAAAAGCTTTAGACGAACCAATTCTCGCCCTGCAAAGCGGCAACGTCTATCTGGCAGAAACCGCCAACCTAATCAATTTGGCCGACAAACTGAACAATTATCTACAACAAACGGGTGTGGTTGGGCCGGAATACAAAATTGTTATCACTTTTGAAAAAGATAATTAATGAAACCAGAAGCGCAAAAAATAACGCTGTTTATTGCTTCGGCCCTGCTGACTTTTGGCCTTGCTTATTCGGCACAGGCAATTACATCTGGGGCGGACCTGTTTGGTGACTTTTTGCCAAATAGCGATGGTTTACCTGATATCGTTAATTTAGCTGATTATAATTTATCTGATTTTGGAGACTTTGAGGATGTTGGAACAACAAACGGGCAAACACCTAGTTTAGGCGGAAATCCGAGCGCGGCCCAGGAAAGAATTACCAACTTGAGCCAGAGCACCCGGCAAACAGCCAGGGAAGAGGCCCAAGAACTTTCTAAATTACAACAAGCGGATTTTGAAGCTTGCCAGGCGGAGGCCGGGCGCGGGGGCGGAATGGGAAGTGGTTTACCGGGCGGAGGCAGTTTACCGGGCGGAAGCGGTATGGGAAGCCCAGTTGGCAGCGGTGGGACTATGGGAAACAATGAGCAAGCCACCAGAGAAGCTTTGAAGAGCCAGGGGATCGAGGTCAAAAAACAACCTTGCAATGGCCGAGATTACCGGACTGTCGCGGGCGGCTGTACCGACGTGGCCGGTATGCCGCAACTTGCAGTGGATCGTTTGGGCGAGATGGACAGAGAAATGGGTGGCGGAATAGTGCTGACGGGCGGAACAGAGACCGGTCATAAGACACATGCCCCAGGGCAAAGCATCGTTGATATCGCCATGACAAGTCAAAGCCGAGAATACGTTAATAAACACGCGGTTGAATCTTACCCTTCTAAATATGGGAATGGGACCTGGTATCTATTAGACAACGGGGATAAGTTTCTGGACGAAAGTGATCACTGGCATATTGTTTTTAATGACAAAAACGTCCCTTCAGGCTCAAGCAACAACAGCGCCATATTAGCCTCCAACCAGAGCGGATTTCAACTGGTCAAAAACAAGATCCAATCCCTTTTCGCTTGGCTTGGCAAAAAAATTAAGGGGATTAGTTTTGCCAACATTGTAAACGCCGATTCCAGTGTAAATCTGGGGGGTAATCTTATTGACCCGACAAATATCTCGCCGGAAAGACTCGAAGAGATTATTTCTGAGATGAGTCAAGCGCAGATTAACCGAGACTTTTCACAGATGAACGCTTCGGCCTTGTCTGATTTGTTGGAACAAATGGGATTCAATTCCATAAACACCGTCTTTGATAATTTGAGCGGCGAAAACATAAACAATATCGTTTCCACCTTAGGCGGTGAAACTTTTAATGATTTTGCTCATTTGTTGGTAGATTCCTCGGCCAGTAACATCTTTTCCAATATGTCGGTCACTGGCTTTGACTCGCTCTTGACCGGAATAGAAGACGGACCCCTGAACATGCTTATCAGCAGTCTGGACCAAACCGGGATAAACAATATGCTGACGCGCGCCAACGATGATATTCTTAATCAGGTTTTTGGCAACTTGGGCATCGGCGGGATTAATAATATCATCGCTGGTGGTTCAGAAGATCTTCTCCGCGGCGTGATGAACAGCCTAGGTCAAGGCAATATTGAACAAATTTTTGAAAGCGTTGGTATCTCCACCGCCGGCAAATTACTAGAAAGTGTCGGCTCCGATTTTCTAAATGAAGTCATCCCCGATATGAGCAGTTTGGGTTTGGACAACGTTTTTGGCAACTTGGGCGACGGCAACTTTGATCAACTTTTAGGTAACATCACCGGTGAAAATTGGGAACAAGTCTTTTCTCAACTCGGCGGTGTGGCAGCCGACGACTTGATCGGCTCTTTGGGGGCTGATATGATGAACGAGATTTTACCAACGTTGAGTGACGGCGCGCTCAATAACCTATTTGGAAATATCGGGGGTGACGCCTTGGGTATGTTAGCAGAAGGTCTCTCTGCCGACAATTTAAATAACATCATTGAGGACCTAGGCGCTGGCGCGATTAATAACACTCTGGGATCGCTGGGGGACAAGTTCGGCGACATTTTGCCAAACTTAACCGACAACGCTTTAGGCAACTTCTTGCTCAGTGGCGATAATTCAATTTTGCAAGCTGCCCTCTCCGGCGCGCCAGAGGGAATTGTTGGCGCTGCGCTAGAAAAATTGCCAAGCGGGATTTTGGACCAAGCGGCTGATATTCCGATTGTCGGGAATCTTATTGGCGGCAGTGGCGGGGGGATACTTGGAGGGGCGGCCAGTCTAGTAACTGGTGCCGGACTTTACGTGCCAGTTGTGGAGCAACAAGGACAGCTAATGACCGCCACCCAAAACACCGACAAACAGACCGCCAGCATTGATAAAACCACTCAGGAGATTCGCGATTTAAGCATTCAAATCTGTACCCATCTGCGCGCCATCAGACGAATTCAAACCAGTTTTGAATCGATGAAGATTGCCGATGAGGTAAATGCCAACCGCACCAGGCTAGAAGCGCTCGCCAAATACGCCAGCGACGTGGCCGGCAAAGACAATCCTGACAGCTTGATTAAAACCGGCTACAAAACGATTATCGACGGTAACTATGTTAACATCCAAGCTTTTCCCAAGAATCTTGATGAGCACCTTACGCAAATCAAAGAAGAGGCCAAGCAAGTTGTCTTGGCGGATATTAGGAATTCAAACAATCTCTACAAAGAAGAGTTGGTTAAATTAGTAGACGACGAAAGCGCCAGCCAAATTGATTCCACGGTCACCAAAGAAGAGATCGAGGAGTTTAGAAAAACAGACGAACGGAGCGCCATCAAAACCGCTTACGCGCCAAGTTTCTCCAGCCGCCTATTGGCCTACTTGCCAAGTTTCATCAGCCGGCCTTTGAGCAAACTCGCTTTTGGGAAAACTGCTTCAGCCGGAGGCCAAGCCACCGCAACCAACTCTTCCTCGGCAACTGATTTTTGGAATATGTGGTTTAAGGTAACCGACCCGGAAAACAATCCTTACGGCTCGGCGATGTTGGCGATGGAAGCCAAAGAACGAGCGCAAAATATTGCTGAGGCACAAGCCCGAGACGAATATTTAGCCGGACAAGGAATCCTGCCTTCCGGACGCAAATGCGTGGAAGAAGTCAAAGATGAGAACAACAAATTAGTGGCCTGTCGTAAATGGGAAACCGTGGCTGGCGAAGGCGCCCCGGGAATTATCGTTAAGGATACTTTATCCAGCGCTTTATTGCTTAAATACAATTCATACCTGAACCCGGGCGGACCGGAATCACAACCGCCAGGTAGCGCGCCCGACGCCCACGAGCCAGCTACTGGCGGTTATGAACCGCCCACCAGCGCCGGCAAGGGCCCGGGCCAAAATAACAAACCAGGACAAGGGACCGACGGACAGCATATTCCGACCATCGACCCGGCCAAGACCGAACAGGCCGTCAAAGAAACCCAAGAAAGCAGTCTCGGCACACCAACAACCGGAGGTTTTGGCGGCAGTTCTGGTTCAAGCGGTTCAAGTCCAAGTGGAAGTGGGGACATCCCCAGCCCCAGTGATTCGGGCCCCAACCTCCCCGACAATAACGGCTCAGTTTTAAATTGGAGCGACCTCTTGGGCCAATTGTCAAATCTTTGGAATAGGAGCGGCGACTCAGAGGACAATGACTCTCAATACATAATTAGTATGTTGCTTAGCTTGGCGCAGAATGCTTTCCGTAGTCAACCGCCACTTATTCAAGCTGATGCCATATCGCCAACTTTGGCTGAAATAAATTCAGGCCGTAAACCGAATCAGGTTAAACTAACCTGGGCAACGCCAAACTCAACCTGCCAAACGGCTAATGATTGGTTATCAAGAACCGAAGATGGAAATTTTGTTATTGTCAAAAAAACCGGGGATGATTTGGGCCATCTTGGTAGTCTAATCGTAAAACTGCCTCTTGCCGCTAGCTCGAGTTTGTCTATTACAAATGGCGACGTTGTAAACAATGTTGCCCCACAAAAAAATACCTCAACCGACAAAACAGTGGAGACTTTGTCTTTTTCGCTTTCCTCTGTAACGCAAAACAGTCAAATAAGTTTTTATTTAGAAGATAAGACAGTGAAAATTCAAGCCAATGAAGCCAAAGAGGTTTTAACCAAACTTAGGTCAGAAATTGAACGCCTCTCTCTTAACGATTATAATCTAGAACATAATCTGGATACTCAAACTCTGACCGTAAGTTTGAAAGCGCCAACCTACAAATTATCGTGCAAAAACAGTAATGGCGAAAATATCAAGACCATAAACATAGAAAGATGATAGCAACCTATTCCAAAAATAAAACCTTTATCGCAGCAATACTTATGAGTTTAAGTTTTGCTCTTGTTGTGATTCCGCAATTTACCCAAGCCCAAACCTTGACAGAGTTACCTCGTTGCACGGAGGAACAAAAAATATTCTACCAAAACGAAATTGCCCGTTTGCAAAAAGCTTTGAATGAGATAAGCAAAGTAACAGGGTCTGGATGGCAAAAAATAGACCAAAACGCAATAAGCGCGGAAACGTTAGCGCTTCTAAAGGAGAGGAATGAGGAGCTTAAAGAGGAGTTTGGAGTTGACGAGTATCTTGGGGAAAGAAGCGTTATATACAGATTTACTCAAACTGGCGGTTATGGGGGTGTCGTTTTTGAAACACAAGAAGAAATACATGTAGAAAAAGCCAAATCTGAACTCGGCAGTATGTTGGTGGCTCAAAAAACTTCTCTAAAGAAATGTATCCAAGAAGAAGACGAAGATATAATTAACAATCCAACTTCCACACCCGAAGAAATAAGCGCGGCCCAAGAACGGATACAAGGAAGACAGGAAGATCTGGCCGGGGACATCGACGAGGCTATGGCCGCCACCATGGCTGATCCCGGCTCGGTCCAAAGTCACAAGTTGGATGATAGCAAATGTTTCTACCGGTGGGGTATCAACCCAATGATTTGTCTTTTGAACATAGCCGCGGCCGTCGCCACGATTATTCTAAAACTGTTTGGTGTCCTGCTTTGGCTTGCCAGCTCTATTTTTGACCTTTCAATTTATATTTCAATAATCAGTTTCAAGAGCTTGATTGCCTCTCCTGGCGTGGATGCCGCCTGGAGAATAATGCGCGACCTCGCCAATTTATCATTCATTTTCATTCTGTTTTATATTGCCATTAGCGTTATTTTTGACATTTCGGTTGGCAGTAACGGCAAAAAATTAATTGTTGATGTCATTATAATCGCCTTGTTGGTAAACTTTAGCGGTTTTCTAGTGCGAGTAGTGGTTGACGCCAGCAATGTGGTTGCTTATGAATTTTATTCGCGAATGAGTTATGACCCCCAAGCCAATGACGGCTGGGTTCTAGACAAAGTAAACGCCAATATCGGGACCGCGCTTGTGAGCAAGCTTGGTTTGATGAATCATGTCGTACCAGTTGAAAACGCCGATGACCCCAATGAAGTGACAATAACCAGACTTGGCTACTTGCAAATCGTTATCGGGGCGCTTGGTGGGATATTAATTATTTTAATGGCTTCGTTTGTCCTGCTTGTGGCGTCAATTATGTTTATTCTTCGGACAGTAACGTTGCTGTTTGTCTATGTTTTCTCGCCAGTTGGTCTGACTCTTAGACTTATCCCCATGTTTAAAAATTCTCATAAACTGTGGCTAGATACTTTAATTAAACAATCTTTTTACGCTCCCGCCTTTCTTATTCCGCTTTTTGCTGTTTTCAAAATACTAGGGACCCAGGGCCTTTCCACTTTAGCCCAAGATGCTGGAATCGGCACTGGGCTGTTGAAAATAACTTCTATCCAAATTATTGTCATGGCCTTGATCGTCTCTTGTATCTTTATTGCCCAAAAATTTGGCGCCTTTGGCCTCAAGTTCTCAAAAGAATGGGGTGGAAAAGGTGTCAGTTTACTATCCAAGTCAACCTTTGGAACAACCAAGCTTTTGGGTAGAGGAGCATTAGGTGCAAGCTCAAGGGCTGGTGGCTATCTCGCTTCTACCAGTGCAGGCCAAGCAATTTCACGTGGCGTTTCTTTGACTGCCAGCAATATAGCTAATACTAGGGTTGCCCGAGGCGCGACCAGTGCTGCCAGATGGACCGCAAATACCGCCGCCGCACAAGCTGTTGGCTCTTCTGTTTCTGGCATTGCCAGAAACGTTAAAGACGCCGTCAAAGACAAAGTTGAACACCCTCTCTTGTATGCTAGTGATGTCATTTCGGCTGGCGCATCTAAAATCGGAGGAGTAGATGGCTTTAATATAATGGGCGCCACTAGAGAAGAAAGGAACAAAGCCAAAGAAGAAGGCAAAAAGAAAAAAGAGGAAGAGAGGAATAGTGAAACAAATAGGCTTTTGCGAGAAAGTCTCACAAGTGCCGCCAGCTTTGCTGATGTTCAAAGCATAGTCTCAGGTATAGCAAGAGACGCTTTAAAAATTATAGACTTAAAAGTTTTTGCGGATATCCCCCAAGCGGCTTGCGCCTTAAGTCATGACCAGGTTATAAGATTAACCAACAGAGAAGGGAAAGGGAGTGATGATAGTAAACATAAATCTAAAATTAGAACTAACATTTTGGCCGGCGGCACTACTCCGTTCGCTTTTAGCGCAGATCCTGCTGTTTATAGTTATATGGATACCGGAGCTGGGAGAGTATTTTGGAGATAAAAAATTTAATTATGGACAATATAACAAATGAACAATTCAATCAAGCTCTAAAACGCCTACCCCAATCTGCCCAGGATTTTATTTCATCCAAAGAGTTTAACGATGACTTGGTTGAAGTAAGCAAAAAATATCTTTTACATGTAAACCAGATGGGCAAACTGAGCGAAGTGATAATTTTTACAGCCGTTGGAATCTTGCCGACATCCGATTTCCAAAGAAATGTCGTAAAAGAAGTCGGTGTGTCAGGAGATATTCTTAACTTAATGATCTATGATATTAACCAAAAAATTTTCTTGCCACTAAAGAAAGAAATGTATGCTCCACCCAAGGATTTAATTAGTGAGGGTGACAAGGAGACTGAAGAAGAACCCGGAGAAAACCAACAAAACAGAGTTTCTGAAATTCCAGAGGAAAAAGAGATTGAAACCCCGGACACTTTTTCCCAGAAAATGACTGCCGAATATGGTCTGTCACGAGAAAAAGTGGAGATCTCCGACCAGCCAAACCAGAGTGAACCGCCCCAGCCGAACAACACCCCACCCCGCCACGACCCCTATCGCGAACCGCTGCCCTAAACCTTATCAACAGTCCGCCAACTAACGCGGGCTGTTTTATTTAAAGTTGAACTAAGTTATAATTAGAAAGGAAATCTATGCAACAATTTCAAATCCCACAGTTTATTGAAATGGAGGACAAGCTTTTTGGTCCCCTGACCTTCAAACAATTTCTATACTTGGTTGGCGGGGGAGGAATTTGTTTTATTATTTACGTTTGGGTGCCCTTGCCTTTCATTATTCAAATCATTCCGATTGCCGGCGTGGCCGCTTTAGCCTTGGCTCTCGCTTTTGTTAAGTATAATGGCCGGCCATTTATCGTGGTTTTGGAAGCGTTTATCAAATACTCTTTGGGAAACAAGCTCTACATTTGGAAAAAAGACGAAAAAAGAGTCCAGAAAAATCCCACGCCCACACAAACTTTAACCAACCAAAATACCGACTTAAAACTGCCGAGGCTGTCAGAGAGCAAGTTAAACGAATTGGCTTGGAGTTTAGACGTTAAAAAACCCCACAACCCAGAAGAATAAAATGCCCCCAAAAGGAAAAACAACCCAAGATTTTGTGCCCATCAAAGAAATCCGCAATGGCGTTTTGATTCTTAAAGATGGCTCGATGCGTTCTGTCTTAATGGTGTCATCTTTAAACTTCGGCCTAAAGTCTGAGGATGAAAAAAACGCCATTCTTTTTGGTTACCAGAACTTCTTAAACTCGCTGGACTTTCCAGTGCAAATTTATATTCAATCACGTCGCCTCAATATCCAACCATATGTTTCAGTCTTGGAACAACGAATGATTGACCAAACAAATGAACTGCTCAAAATCCAAATTAAAGAATACATAGAATTTATCAAGGTTTTCACCGAAAAATACAATGTGATGACCAAAAGCTTTTTTGTTGTCGTGCCTTATACGCCGGCAATCTTCAAGGGCGGCCAAGGAGAATTTATCGCCAAAGTCACCGGCTTGTTTGGTCGGAAAAACCAAAAACTCGCCGTGGCCAGCGATAACTTTGATGAAAATGTGGCGCAACTAAACCAACGCATCAATGTTGTCAAGGGTGGCCTTTCTCGGGTCGGCCTGCGGGCCGACGTATTGGGCACTGAAGAGATGATTGAACTTTACTTTAAAATGTATAACCCGGGAGAACATCAAACTCCCAATATCGCCAATTAAAATGTTGCCATTACCCTTCAAAAGAAAAGAGGATAAGAAAAAAGACATTCTTGAACCAATAATGCCCCAGGACATCTACGAAATGGGTGTTTTGGAGCTGAAAGACATCATCGCGCCGTCAGCCCTGCGCGTCACTCCTAAAAGCATCAGTCTTGGCGGCAAAGTCATTCGCACAATGTATGTTATCTCTTATCCGCGCTTCTTGTCGGAGGAGTGGTTTTCGCCGGTCATTAACTTAGACACTGTTTTTGATGTTTCTATTTTTATTCACCCCTTAGACACCACCACGACCCTGCGCTCCCTGCAAAAGAAAATCGCGGAAGTGGAAAGTCAGATTCAAGAAAGAGCGATGAAAGGCATGGTGCGCGACCCTCAGCTTGATACCGCTCAAGCCGACATCGAGAATCTGCGAGACCAACTTCAACAAGCGACCGAAAAAATCTTTGCGGTTGGGTTATACATCACAATTTACGCCGACGATGATAATGAATTGGACAAAATAGAAAACGAAATCCGGTCTATTCTTGATTCAAAACTAGTTTACCTGAAAACCGCCACTTACTTGCAAGAAGACGGTTTTAAAAGCGTTGTACCCTTTGCGACCGATTACTTAAATGTCAATTACAAAATGAATTCAACCCCTCTTTCTAGCCTTTTCCCATTTATTTCTTTTGATTTGACTTCCAACAAAGGTATCCTCTTTGGTCGTAATTTACATAACTCATCATTGGTTATTTTTGACCGTTTCTCCCTGGAAAACTACAATTCGGTCATTTTTGCCAAATCCGGCTCTGGCAAATCCTACGCGACTAAACTGGAAATTTTGCGCAGCTTGATGTTTGACACCGAGGTCATCGTTCTTGACCCGGAACGAGAATATGAATTTTTGGCCGAGGCGGCCGGCGGACGCTACTTCAACATTTCTCTGACGTCCGAACACCATATCAACCCATTTGACTTGCCCTTTCCCCGAGAAGACGAGTCGCCAGCTGATGTTTTGCGTTCAAACATAATTAACCTAGTCGGTCTCTTTCGCCTGATGCTTGGCGGTCTAACTCCCGAAGAAGACTCTATCCTGGACAATGCCATTACCGAAACCTACGCCTTAAAAGACATTACACCGGATTCCGACTTTACCAAACTTTCGGCCCCCCTTTTATCCGACCTGGAATTAGTCCTGGCGGGAATGGAAGGAGGGGAGTCCCTAGCCCAAAGATTGCTTAAATATACTCAGGGCACCTGGGCTGGCTTCTTAAACAGACCAACAAACGTTGATATCAACAAAAAATTTGTTGTTTTTTCCATTCGCGATATGGAAGATGAGCTCAAACCGGTCGCGATGTACATCATAATGAATCATATTTGGAGTTCTATCCGCCGCAACTTACGCCGTCGTTTGTTAGTGGTGGATGAAGCTTGGTGGATGATGAAATCGGAAGATACCGCGTCTTTTCTCTACTCTTTGGCCAAAAGAGGTCGTAAATATTACTTGGGCGTGGCTACCATCACACAAGACGTAGAGGACTTTATGAAATCGCAATATGGTGCGCCGATTATCCAAAACTCATCAATTCAGATTCTGCTCAAGCAGTCGCCAGCCTCCATTGACGCGGTCCAAAAAGCTTTTAATTTGACCGAGGAAGAAAAATACTTTCTGTTGGAAGCTTCCATTGGCCGCGGTATTTTCATCGCCGGCCTAAAACGCGTCGCGATTGAAGTGATTGCTTCTTATACTGAAGACCAAATCATCACCTCTGACCCATCTCAAATTTTAGCTATCAAAAAAGCCAAGGCTGAACTCGCCGCCGCCCAAGAGCAGGGCGCTGCCTAAAAAATGAAATTAAAACTGCGCATAAACCTAATAACGGGAACGATTATGGTCTTGGTCGCCCTTCTTTATGATGGGGTCCAGGCCTTGATTGACCTTATTTCTGCCGGGACCATAGGTTGGTTAACCAACCCATTTATAAGTTTTTGGTCTTTTTTAACTTTCTTCTTTTGGTTTAAATTAAAAGGATTAAGTTTTATGAGACCCAATAAGGCTTTAACTATGGGAGGATCTTATTTTTTGGAGGTAGTTCCTCTTTTAAACAGTTTACCAACTATAACTTTGAGTGTTGTGATTATGTTGGGAATTACTTATGCCGAAGATGTGGCTGGGGCCATCTCCCCACAAGCGGCCAAGGCACTTGGTGTAGCCTTGGGTAATTTTAAGAAAGGCGACCTTACAAACCCTTTGTGAGACAAACAGCTTTGATTTACAAAAAAGGTAAGTTATAATTTAAGAGTGAAACCACAATTTATAATTTTTGTTTTTTTGCTTCTCTTCGCTCCGGTGTTTGTTTTTGCTGTTCGCGAAGTTGAATCAACCGGTAATTTTATCGCCGAGGTTAGACCGGAAAATCCCGCCCCGGGGGAGAGGGTGGTTATCACCTTAAAAAGTTTTGGTTCTAATCTGGATGGTAACTCAATCAGTTGGTATCTGAACAACCAACTTCAAACCCAATATAACAACCAGAAGCAATTTTCTTTTTTTGCCGGAAAAGCAGGCAGCAATAGCCAGGTAAAAATCATCATCAGAAGCAACCGACTCCAAATGTCTAAAACGTTGGTTTTTGAACCAGCTGAGGTGGATCTGGTTTGGCAGGCCGGCACGGAAGTTCCTCTTTTTTACCAAGGCAAGGCCTTGCCTTCACCGGGCAGCCCAGTCAAAATCTTGGCAATCCCAACCCTAATAAATTCTTCTGGTCAAAAGGCCTCATCGGAAAGTCTAGCCTATCGTTGGTACGTAAACGGCAATCTGGTTTCTAACGCCTCTGGTCTTGGTCGGCATAGTTTTCTCACTTCCGCCAATCAAGATTACAGTGAAAAGGTTATCAGCGTTTTGGTTAGTGATTCAACAAGCGGGTTGGTCGCGGAAAGTAGTATTAAAATAAAACCGCGCTCACCCAAAATTCTTTTTTATGAATCAAAGCCGCTTGAGGGGATAGATTTTAGCCGCGTTCTTGGCACCAACATAAGCTTAATTGCCGAAGAAATCACAATTAAGGCCCAGCCTTATTTCTTTAGCTTAGGACGAATCGGACAATCCTCATTTAACTGGTTGTTGAACAACCAAAAATTTACACCCCCGGGAGACCGTTCCTTGGTTACTTTCCGCCGCAAATCAGAAACCGAGGGAGTCAGCAGAATAAATTTAACTGTCGCCGGCGATGACTCTCTGCAAAAAGCCGTTGGGTCTTTCTTGATTAACTTTAATAATCGCGTAATTGATTTTAACAATGCGGCTAATTAGATTTAAAAACTTTTTTTATACTCTGACCTATTTTTATCTGCTTGGCTGTTTAACCTTTGCTTCAAAAATTTCCGCCCAAGAAGAGCAAACGCGCTACATTTTGCTTGAGCCAAGTGTTTTGACCGGTGTTAATGTCCCGGAAGATGGCACGATTGACTTAATGACTTACCTCAAGGGGGCCTACCAAACCATGTTCGTGGTTGTTTTTTCCACTGCCGTTATTATGATAGTTTGGGCTGGTTTTGAGTATATGTTGACTGATGTTGTGTCTACCAAAGGCAACGCCAAAAAGAGGTTAAAGGACGCTTTTTGGGGATTGGTAATTATTGGCCTTTCTTATTTAGTGCTTTATATAATTAACCCTGATTTAGTTGAATTCTCTTTAGATTTATAAAAATATGACTAAGAAAACCCTTCTCATCATCTTGTTAATTATCATCTTTATCGCCTTGGATGTGGTTTTTTACGTCTTCTTTTTCCAAAACCGAGATTCCCTAACAACAAGCGAGCCTAAATCGCCAGATTCAATTTTCCCAACCTCGGACAATCGCCCACTTGATGACTCCAAAACAGACAATTTAAAAAATGAGTCAACTAATGACCAGACCAGCAACTCAACAGAAGTGGCGCCAACCAGCGAGAACGGTAATTCCCTAAGCGGGACTTCTTGGAGCAATTTACTGGCGATTAGTCTAAGTTCCTTCAAGGTTGGTACCACCACTCAGACTTTTATCTTGGATAAACCAAGCGGTAATATTTTCGCGTATGGTCCTGATGGCTTAAAACGCCTTACCAACACCACTTTCCCTGGAGTTGAAGAAGTTATCTGGGGAATGGACAAAAACGGCCTGCGGCTGATTTTACGCCGTTCAAGCAGTGGCCTGTTCAACAACGCATCCGGCTTGGTAGAGTTGGGCAACACAACGGAAGTAGGGGAGTTACAAACCAACCCCTTAAGCGACAACTTATTATCTTTTGCCGTTTCACCAACAAAAGACAGGCTTTTTGTCCTTAATGGCCGCCAAGGCGGAATTGACGGCTATGTTGCGGATTTTAATTTAAATAACCGTCGAACAATTTTCTCTTCAGCCTTAAGCGAATGGCTGGTTAGCTGGCCAAACCAAACCTACATTGCCCTCCAAACTAAACCAGCGGCAGATGTCCCGGGTTTTCTCTTCTTTTTAAATGTTAACAATAGCTCCCTTTCTCCCGTTATAAGAAACGTTGAGGGTTTGTCAGCTTTGGTCGGGCCAGATGCTAATAAAATAATTTACTCTCGTGGCGCCCTAAATAGTGTTTCAACTTACCTTTATGACTACAAACAAGACAAGTCCTTGCGCTTAAGTATCTCCACCTTGCCGGAAAAATGTCTTTGGGCTAAAACGGGGGAGACAGTATTTTGCGCCGTACCTAAAAACACAATTGCCGCTAATTATCCAGATGATTGGTATCAAGGCAAAATTCAATTTTCCGACAACCTGTGGTCTATTGACGCCTCAAACGGCAACGTTACTCTCATAACCGACAGCCAAAATTTAGGTGATTTAATTAACCTAAGTCACAACGAAGACCAAAACCAGATCCTGGCAATTGACCGTAACACCAAAAAAGTAAGGGTCATCCCTCTGAAAAACCAATCCCTCTAGATTTTTTTAGGCTTGTTTCAGAGCTGGAGTATTTTTTTGCTCTTTCTTAATCTTCAAACCAAAGATTAGGTGGAACAGATTGCTGGTGATCCAATAAAGGGAGATAGCGGCCGGCAGTTGCCAGGCGATAAAGATAATTATTAAAGGCATAACGTAACGGATTTGAATATCCATACTGCGCGCGAAATCATTCCCCAAAGAGGGGGCTTTTTCTTTAGTGGTTATTTTAGGTTGTTTGGGCGTCGTCAACTGAACTTGTAAAAATTGGGTTAAACCCGTCAAGACCGCCAAAATAATGTTCTGACTAGCTGAGATGTCAACCAAGCCTAAAAATTGCGAGTTTATGTTCTCTGGCGCGGTAATAAAGGAATAGATTATGTCAGGATGGACAACCAAGCTATCACGAAAAACCCAAAATAAAGCCAAAATTATCGGCAATTGGATAAACAAGACCAAAAAACTGGAAAAGGGGTTGATTTTATTCTCCTTGTAAAGTTCCATTGTTCGCCTTGACTGTTCTGGCAAGTCTTTTTCGTATTTTTGTTTAATTTCTTTAAGTTTGGGTTCAATTTCTTTCATTCTGACTTGAGTGCGAATTGATGAGGTATAAACCGGCAAAATCAAAAGTTTTATCAAAATCGTCAAAATAATAATCGCCAGCCCAATATCCCCTCCGGGAATCAAGTTTACAATAACAATTAAGATGTTATATAGAGGATTAAAAAGTAGAGTTCTAAACATTGTTTTTATTCGTTAAGAAGTTTGGCTTTTTTAATTAAATCTAATACTCGTTCTTTTAGTTTAACAAAATTCATGTCTTTCAGCTCGCCATTGTTTATGTAAAAAATTAAATAATACCCTGTTTTTACCTTGTCTAAATAACTTTCAAGAGCTGAGCGAACCTGTCTTTTAAGAAAGTTTCTTTTAACAGCTTTAGCGGAAACCTTGGTGGAAACCACTACCGCAAACAGAGGAGGTGACAGCCGGTCTGGTTGTTTGGAGGTTCTTAAAGACAAACCTTGTCCTTGAAAAAATACACTCTTTTTGGGAATAAGAGGAAAAAGAGTCTTATTTATCCTCCTTTTTCGGGGAAACATTAAACTAAACTGTTAATTTGGCTCGTTTTTTAGCCATTCGCCTTTTGAGAACCTTTCTTCCAGCGGTGGTTGCTTTTCGCGCCAAAAAACCATGGGTTTTGGCTCGTTTCTTTTTCTTTGGTTTATATGTAAATGACATAGCCTTAATTCTATACTAGTTTTTAAGATTAATCAATATTAAAATTTAAAAAGCGCTTACTTGGTAAGCTTTGCGGGAATAAAGAAAATTAAAGAATGTCAATTCACAAGTAATCCACTACTTATAAACAGTGTTGTAAAGTTTGCTTAACTTATCCACAACTAATATAATCAATTTAATGGATGGCATCTTAGATACTAAAAAACTTTGGGATAGCGCTCTAAACGAGATAGAGATGAATATTTCAAAGGCTAATTTTGGGACTTGGTTTAAGCATACAGAGGTTAATAAGGTAGAAGAGGGGATTGTTTTCTTAAATGTCCCCAATACTTTTGTTCGTGATTGGTTATCTAATAAATACCATAAATTTATTTTAAAGGCTTTACGCGATGTCAGCCCCGATGTTAGATCAATTGAATATCAAATAGTAAAACTTGATGATAAGTTAAAACAACACCGAGATAAGAAAACAGAAAAAGAAGTTTCAACCACCAGTGAGCTTGGTCTTAAAGACTTATATATCAGCAAAGAGAGTAATTTAAACCCTAAATACACCTTTAACGACTTTATTGTCGGTTCTTTTAATGATGTTGCTTACGCCGCCACCCAAGCTATTCTAAAGAATCCCGGTCAAGTTTATAACCCCTTGTTTATTTATGGCGGGACTGGACTTGGCAAAACCCACTTAATTCAAGCGGTAGGCAACCATCTAAAAAGCGCTTTCCCGGAAAAAAATGTTTTTTATGTCACTTCTGAGAATTTTGGAATTGATTACATTAACTCTATTCAAAATAATAAAGCCAACCAATTTAAAGAAAAATACCGCAAATACGACCTTTTAATAATGGATGATGTCCAATTTTTCTCCAATAAAGAGAAATTTCAAGAAGAACTTTTCCACTTGTTTAACCATCTCTATGAAAATAACAAACAGATTATTTTTTCTTCCGATAAATCACCTAAATATATTCCCAATCTTGAAGAAAGACTTCGTTCAAGGTTTGAAGGGGGAATGATTGTTGATGTTTCAAAACCTGATTATGAATCACGTTTAGCTATTCTACAAAACAAAATTAAAGCTAACTCAATTCCGGTCGCTAAGGAGATTTTAGAATATCTAGCTTCTGTTATTCAGGACAACATAAGAGAGTTGGAAGGGGCTCTAAAATCAATTTCCTGCCAAATAAATTCCAAAGGAAGGGAATTGACCTTAAGTGAGGTTAAACAAATGATTAAGCATAGTATTAAGCCTAAAAAGACCCTTTCTATAAAAGATGTCTTAAGCGTAGTAGCTAATTATTACAATATTGAGGAAAAAATACTTTATGAGAAGACAAGGCGAAAAGAAGTGGTTAAACCACGTCAAATTGTAATGTACATCTTAAGAGAAGATTTCAACACGTCTTATCCTTATATCGGTCAAAAATTAGGAGGGCGAGATCACACGACTGTTATTCACGCTTATGAAAAAATAAAGAAGGACTTAAAAATTAATTCTTTATTAAATCAAGAAGTTGAACAAATCAGGTCGTTATTATATACCTCATAATTGTGAAAATCTTGTGGAAAAGTCTGTGGAAATTACATTAATAATTTATGAATAACTTACAAACCTGAGATCAACTTTAATTCAAATAACATTTTATTAACATTTAAATTGAAGTTAAAATTTTAAAATAGGTTGAAAATCAAGGTTTAATTAATTTTTCCACATATTAACACCCCTAATAGTATTAAATTCTTAATTAAAAAATAATTAATATGATTATAGAGTGTGTAAAAGATAAAATAAAAGAAGCAGTTATTCTAGCAGAGAAGGCGAGTGGAAAAAATTTAAGTTTACCTATTTTAAGCTCTGTTTTACTGCAAGCTAAAGGTAAAACTCTTACAATAAAAGCCACTAATTTGGAAATTGGGTTGGAAATTGAAATTCCGGCCAAAATTGAAGAAGAAGGTGAAATAGCCGTTAACGCGATGGTCTTAAGCGGTTTTTTAACAAATCTGCAAAGAGAAAATAAATTAAAAATTGAAACAAAAGAAGGTAATATAAAAATTAGCACCGACCTGACTTCTACCACTATAAAAAGTTTGCCGATTGATGATTTTCCCCTTATTCCCAAAGTCTCTAAGGGTGATTCTTTTAATTTAACCAGTCAAGATTTAATTAATGGACTGCGTTCAGTGGTTTTTGCTTCAGCTATTTCTGATATAAAACCGGAAATTGCCAGTGTTTATATTTATAAAGATGACCAAAGTGTCGTTTTTGTGGCCACTGATTCTTTCCGTCTGGCGGAAAAGAAAATTATTATTAAAGATAAAATAAAAGACTTTTCTCCCATTATTATTCCTTTTCGGAATGTGGCTGAAATTATAAGGGTTTTTGACAAGCTTGATTCAAATTTAGAGATAACTTCAGATGGTAATCAAATATCATTTATTTCAGATTCTATTCATTTAACCTCCAGAATAATTAATGGGACCTATCCTGATTATCGTCAAATTATGCCAAAGAATCACGAAACAGAAGTGTTGATGACTAAGGATGATTTAATTAATAATTTAAAAATTGCCAATATTTTTTCTGATAAATACAGTCAAGTTGATTTTAAAGTAAAGGCCAAAGAAAATATTCTAGAGGTTAATGCTCTTAATCAAGAGGTGGGAGAGAATATCTCTCAAGTTATTACTAAAATTAAAGGTGACGACTTGATAACCAGTTTTAACGTGCGCTATATAATTGATTGTTTGTCTGTTATTAATCAAAAAGATTTAAGTTTAAAATTCACCAATAAAGACAGACCCCTTTTAATCCAAGGAATTGGCGACAATTCTTTTAGTTATATTGTGATGCCCATAAGGTCAAGAGGCGAGTAGATGGATAACATCTTTAATTATTTACAGAAATACCAAAGTCACTTAATAAAATCATCTTTGGTTAAGGATGAAATTATTAAGGTGGTAAAAGATTTGGTTGGTTTGGAATTGGAAAAAGAAGATTTTAATATTTCCAATAACAATATTTATCTAAAAACAAGCACTAAGGTAAAACTAAGTGTTTTACTGCAAAAAGCCCAAGTTTTAGAGATGATAAATAAAAAACTAGGCGAAAAAACTATCTTAAATATCAAATAAGCAATTAATCAGAGATAACTACTTCTACGGATTTGATCAAAAGATTGTTTTGGCGGTCATAAATAATCGCCCGTATCTCATAATTTCCCGGTTTTAATTTTAGTTGAGAAGGAGAAAAAGATATACTATAAGGCGAGTTTTTACTTGCCCCAAGATAATAACTGTTTATAAAGTAGTTAACCTGGGAAATAGAACTTTCTTTCGGTATATCAAGGATAATATCAACTAGTTTATTACTCTCTAATTCATCTCCTTGTTCTGGCGAAATAATTTTAACGGATTCATTTTCTTTTGGGTTATCAATTTCTTGACTGCCGATTACTGTTCTACCAGTTTCCAACCCTTGAGCGGCGGCCCAGATTCTGACTGGATATTCCCAGAGACTAAATTGCGGATCCGCTTTGGGATTTCTTGGTGATGAACCAAGGGGATTGTTTTTATCAACCCAATAAAGAATTGAATGAACTGAATTATTGACGTATTGTAGTGGTGGTTGGTTTGGCAAATAAACTAAACTAATTTCGCCACCCTGCCAATAACCACGCATTATAGGTTTTAAACCCTCATAATTAATTATTGGCGGAATAAAACGTTCATCAGGTAAACGATTTAAAGCGACTTGCATTACCTCGTGCCAAAGGGGAGTGATAATGTAACCGGCCACTTTTTTGGCCATTGGCGTGTTGTCGTTGTTTCCGGCCCAAGCGCCAATTACTATGTTGGGAGTATAGCCGATTATCCAAGCATCTTTATAATCATTAGTCGTGCCGGTTTTGACGGCCACATCTTTGTTTGCAAAATAAAGAAGAGAACGTCGCCCATAAGAAGGCGCGCGCGCGACATCGTCAGACAAGATATCGCTAATCATTCTAGCTGTATTCTCCGGCATTACCCGTTCTGATTTTTCTGTAAACCCCTCCACCACTTTTCCGTTCGGGTCAGTCACCGTTAAGATACTAACCACTTTGTTTTTTATTCCATCATTGGCAAAAACAGAGTAAGCTCCAGTCAGTTCCAACAGTGAAACCTCGCCGCCACCCAAAACCAAAGTCAGTCCATACCGACTTGCTCCAGCTAAACTAGAAATACCCATTGCTCGGGCGGTATTTAAGGCATTATTTATACCAGCCAGATAAAGAACTTTAATCGCCGGAATATTTCTGGATTGAGCCAGGGCGTCTCTTAGGGTGATTGGTCCAACAAATTTATCATCATAATTAACCGGGGAGTAACATTGAGCGTCGCCGGTCGCGGCTGGACTACAACTAGTGTTAAACTCGGTTTTAAGGTCAAAAACGACAGTTTTGTCAGTATAACCCTTATCAAAGGCCGTCGCATAAACAATTGGCTTAAACGATGAACCGGGTTGGCGGTGGGCCGTGGTGATATTGAAATTGCCTTCAATTTCTTGATTAAAGTAATCACGAGAACCGACCATCGCCAAAATCTGTCCAGTTTTGGGGTCAATTGCCACGATGCCGTTATTTTGAGCGTTGAATTTAGTCTCATTTTCTTCACCATACTTTTTAGCCAATTCTTCCGCCTTTTGTTGCAGATCCCAATCAATCGTTGTAATTACTTTATAACCTTTGTTTTGGATGTTATCTTTCCCATACTTTGTTTCCAAATAATCTTTGACAAAGAAAACAAAGTGAGGGGCCTTGATGCCCTGATTTATTTTTTCATAAAAAACCACTTCTTCAGTTTTGGCTTTTTCCGCCTCTGATTTGGTGACAAAACCGTTTTTAACCATTTGACTTAAAACCAAATCTTTTCGTTTATCTAATTTGTCTTTATTTTTGCCATAAGGAGAATAATAGCCTGGCGCTTGTGGCAGGGAGGCCAGATAAGCCGCTTCGGCCAAGGTCACCTCATTGATATCTTTTTTGAAATAAGCCTTAGCCGCTTCTTGGACGCCATAAATATTGCTGCCATAGGGTGATTCGTTTAGATAAATATTTAAAATCTCATCCTTGGCCATTGTTTGCTCCATTTTAATCGCTAAAATAGCTTCTTTGATTTTTCTGGTCAGAGTTCGTTCTTGAGTCAAGAGGGAGTTTTTAACAACCTGCTGAGTGATGGTGGATCCGCCCTGGTGGATGCCGCCTGACAATAAGTTTACCCAAAAGGCCCTCGCGATGGAGGTAACGTCCACACCGCCATGGTTGTAAAACTCACCATCTTCAATCGCCAAAGTGGCTTGTTTAACGTGAGTGGGGATTTTTTCGAACGGGACGACAGTCCGCCTGATGCCGCGAACATCGTAAAGAAGAGTTTTTCCGGTTCGGTCATAGATTTTAGTGGAAGTTTGGTTTATTTGTTTTTCAAAAAAGGTTTCAAAATCAGGCACTGGCAAAGAAATGGCCCAGATTGTAGTGACCCCGCCGGAAACTAAACCGATAATTAAAACTACCAAGATAATCCTGATAAGATTACGGGTAATTTGCTGTTTTCTTTTAGACATGGCTAAATATTAGCATGGATGGCGCAAAAAGCTAATATGTGATATTTTTATTCTATGAATTTAAAAGAGAAAGAAGAAAGAATACAAGAAGTTTTAACTCGTTCAATTTCTAAGATTTATCCGACTTCTGAAAAATTTGCTGAACTTTTACACTCTAATCGCCCCCTTAGAATTTACATGGGGATTGATCCGACGGCTACATATGTTCATTTGGGACACGCTACTAACTACCTTTTGCTGCGTCGTTTGCACCAATTGGGTCACAAGATCATTGTTTTAGTTGGTGATTTTACGGCGATGATTGGCGATCCTAGCGACAAAAAGGCTGCTAGACAGCGTTTAACTAAAAATGAAGTAAAGAAAAACCTGAAGGATTTTAAAAAACAGATCGGTAAAATATTGGACTTTAAAGATAAAAAAAACCCAGTAGAATTTGTTCTTAATTCTAAATGGCTATCTAAACTTAATTTTAATGATCTGGTGGAACTGGCTTCAAACTTTACTGTGCAACAAATGTTAGAGAGGGATAATTTTGAAAAAAGATTAAAAGAACAAAAACCATTATATGTGCATGAGTTTTTTTATCCACTAATGCAAGGCTATGACTCAATTGCTTTAGACGCAGATATTGAAATAGGCGGTACTGACCAGACTTTTAATATGTTGGCGGGGCGAACTCTTTTGCAGGCCTATAAACAAAAAGAAAAAATAGTTGTGACCACAACCTTGCTTGAAAATCCAGTGACTGGTGAAAAATTAATGAGTAAGAGTCTTGGAACGGGGATTGGCCTTGATGAATCGCCGGCGAGCATGTTTGGTAAAACAATGGCCTTGCCCGACGAAGCAATTATTCAGTGTTTTGTGGATTGTACCGACCTACCTCTTGCTGAAATTGAGAATATTAAAAAAGAATTACACGCTGGCGCTAATCCGCGTGACCTAAAAATGCGGTTGGCTTGGGAAATAGTGAAACTTTATCACGGTGATAAGGAAGCTGACAAAGCCAAAAATTTTTTTGTTACCGCTTTTCAAAAAAAAGAAATTCCGGCAGATATAAAAATAATAAAAACAACCAAGGGCGCATTACTAATGGATATTTTGTTGAAAAATAACTTGGTTAAATCAAAAAGCGATTTTCGGCGTTTGGTCGCGGGGGGCGGTCTAAGTGAGATTAATGGAGAAAAAATAACGGAACCAACAGCCAAAATAGAAAAAGACGTCACTTTGAAGATTGGTAAGAAAAATTTTCTTAAGATTGAACTTAAATAAAAAACTTTGTCACGAAAAATCAAAAGAGAGGGTCCAAAAAGCCCTCTCTTTTGATTTGGTTTATGAACTGATTTTATTCTTCGTCATCGTCATCACTGCCGCCGAAGGAGTCGTCTTCATCGTCTGTCTCCACTTCATCATCCAGATTTTCCAGCTCTTCATCATCGCCGAAGGAGTCGTCGTCACTTAAGGCGACACCACCTAAGACGTCATCGTTGTATAGCTCGTCCATTTTATTTTACTTGTTGCTAATAATAAACCAATCACGACCTTTGTTTATTTTCAAGTTCTTAATTTTTATCATAAGTAAAAATTTTTGCAATACCCTTTGGGCCCGTCTGTGGATAAGATGATTAGAGGACTATTTTGCCTTTATTTTTAAGGTTTTGGGGGCTTGTAAAAAACCAAAATTTTTTCACAAGGACAACATTTTGGCCATAACCGAGTGAGTCAAAGCAATCGCGATGGCGTCATATTCATCATCTATTTTCACCTTGGCCGGCACAACAATTTGCTTTTTGACCAACTCAATGATTTGTTTTTTGTTAGCGCCGCCCCAACCGGTCACACAAGATTTTATTTGCATCGGGTTATATTCGGAAATTGGCAAACCTGATTCGGCGCAAATATAAGCAATCATTCCTCTGACCTCGGCTACCTTGCTGGCTGTTTTTTGGTTAACTGAGAAGTATAAAGTCTCCAACGCGACCACGTCTGGTTTTTCTTTTTTTATTATTTTTTTTAGTTCTCGGCCCAACAATAGGAAACGCGAGGATAGACTATCTTTTTTATTTGTTTGAAGACAGGTGGAATAAAGCAGTTTCAAACCGGTTTGGCTTTTTTCAATAACCGCCAAACCGAGACGGTCATAACCGGGGTCAATCCCCAGGATTTTAAGCGATTTCGTCGGCATTATGGAAAATATTTTTGATATCCTCGTGTTCGCCTAGGGCCTCAAGGAGGGCTTGCAACTTTTCTTGCTCAGTCTTTGCCAAGGGCAGGGTGTTTTGCGCCTGCCATTCGTCTTCTTTTTTAATAAAGGCCCATTGTGTGGCGCCCTGTGGGCTGAGACTGATGCCATGCTTAGACAAAAGGTGTTTAATTTCAGGGGTGGTGCGGTTTTTGTTGTCGGTAAGACCAACAATAAGCAAAGCGACACCGCCCGGACCGTAGGCCTCATAAACGACTTCTTCAAAAGATTCGGCGCCGGCCCCGGAACCTTTTTCAATCGCGCGTTCAATATTATCGAGAGGCATATTGGCCGCCTTGGCGCGCGCGATTGCCGCTTTTAGTCCCGGCGCCTCGCGGTTGCCGTTGGCCAACCTAGCCTCCACGTTGATTGTCCGAACCAGCATTGAAAAAAGTTTGCTACGCTTGATATCTTCGGCGCCTTTCTTGTGTTTTATTTGTGTCCATTTGTTGTGACCAGACATAAAGATACTTTAAAATTTAAAAATTAAAATGTAAAGATTGAGAAGATAAACCAGAGAAAAACCTAAATGAGTTTAGGTTGGTTTTTTAGGGGCAAATCAAATCCAAGATGCTCGTAACCTTTGTCGGTTACTACTCGGCCGCGGGGAGTGCGCTCCAGAAAACCGAGCTGGATCAGGTATGGTTCGTAGACATCCTCAATGGTGGCTTCTTCTTCAGACAGGGCGGTCGCAATTGTGCCAACACCGACCGGCCCACCGCCAAACTTATCAATAATTACCTCTATGATTTTACGGTCGGGTTCGTTTAGACCAAGTTCGTCTATTCCCATCAAGCTCAAAGCTTCGTTGGTGGTTTTGGGCGAGATAGCCTTCTTGGTTACTTGGGCGTAGTCGCGGCAGCGTTTCAAAAGGTGGTTGGCGATGCGAGGAGTAAAACGACTGCGTTTGGCGATGGAAAAGGCGCTCTCATCTCCAAGTTCAATTCCGAGAATTTGGGCTGACCGCTTGATTATCTCGCTTATTTCTTCATTGGTGTAGAATTCCAATTTGAAAGTACCGCCGGAAAAACGTGAGCGTAAGGGCGAAGAGATGGCGGCGATCCTCGTGGTGGCTGCCAATAGCGTAAACGGTGGCAAGTCAATTTGGATAACGCGCGCCCCCGGCCCCTTGCCAATAATAATATTCAGGTGGCCGGACTCCATCGCCGGATAGAGCACTTCCTCAATCATTTTGTTTAGGCGATGAACTTCATCAATAAATAAAATATCGCCGGCGGACAAGTTGGTTAAGATAGAGGCCAAGTCGCCAACTTTTTCAATGGCCGGACCGGAGGTCACTTTAATTTGCGCGTTCATCTCTTTGGCGACCAAGTAAGCCAGAGTGGTCTTGCCGAGACCAGGGGGACCATAAAAAAGCAGGTGTTCGGGCGGTTGTTCGCGTTCTCGGGCGGCCGCCAGAAGGATTTGCAAGTTATCCTTGATGTTTTTTTGCCCAATATACTCTGTCCAGGCGAGAGGACGCAAAGAACGGTCTAAATAAAGGTCTTCTTTGGGGATGGTGTTGTTATTCATAAATAATGGTGTCAGGGCTTGACATTAAAATCGTTTTATGCTAGCATATAAGACAGAACGCTATAAAGAAGAAATTGGCAGATTATGGGCTTATCTTTGGCGTTTCTTTTTTGTTTTTTTATCAAGCTTACAAACCTCCAAGCAATCTAGGCCTGTTTACAGACCTAACGGGTTCTTTCAAGAGGACGCTTCGGTTTTCACCTTAGCAGTGAGTTTTACTGAAGCTATCCTTGAGGAATTATCTAACTTTAGATGCACATCCAAAGGGATTGCTTGGAGGTTTGTAGTCTTGATTCGTTTCTCTGTTTGCAAAGAACGGTTTAAATAATTTCTTCGTATAAATCAACGACGCGCGACAGCTCTTCCAGGGTGGTGCGTCCGGTAATGACTTTCAAGATACCATCTTGCCGCATATCAAGGATTCCTTGGGGTTTGGCGGCTATTTTTATTTCTTTTTCGCTTGGGTTGGTAATGGTGGCGGCCGCGACCGCGTCGTCCATTACAATCGCCTCAAAGACTCCTTCTCGCCCCTTGTAACCGATACCATTGCATTGTTCACAGCCACCGGCTACGAAAATTTTGTTTGCCTCGGTAATTTCGCCTTGCCAATTTTCTGGCACCAATTCCGATCTCTTTTCCTTGATACTTTGAATTACGGCGCTAAGTAGCTCCTTCTCGCTTTCGGTGGGGGCGATTTCTTTTTTGCAGTGCGGACAAAGTTTGCGCAACAGACGTTGGGCAATAGAGAGTGTCAACGACGAAGTGATAATCTTTGGATTAACCTCCAGATCAATCAAGCGGGGGATAGCGCCCTGGGCGTTGTTGGTGTGCAGGGTGGAAAAGACTAAGTGGCCAGTCAAAGAAGATTGAACCGCGGTCTTGGCGGT
>Ga0208195_1000720_pt1 | contig 41711 bp, 34 predicted proteins | sample AD_UKC077_MetaG_FD_184441 | JGI IMG/M metagenome (GOLD analysis project Ga0208195, IMG submission 184441) | Active sludge microbial communities of municipal wastewater-treating anaerobic digesters from USA - AD_UKC077_MetaG (SPAdes) (version 2) | ecosystem: Engineered > Bioreactor > Anaerobic >... | reverse complement strand
TTACGTGACCTTTATCCTATTCAGTACGACCATGTTTCTGCTCATTTTCTTGATGGAAAATGTGAAACTACAAATCGGTTTTACGTTAGGTTTATTTGCCATTTTTGGTATGATTCGTTATCGTACCGAAACGGTTCCTATTCGTGAAATGACCTATTTATTTGTGATTATTGGCGTATCTGTTATCAATGGCCTGGCTATGACCGTGAGTTATGCAGAATTGGTATTGACCAATTTTTTATTAATTGCACTCACATGGGTGCTCGAAAATCAGAAGATTTTAAAACACACTTCAACCAAATTAGTGTTGTACGAAAAAATTGAACTGATTGTACCTGAACGTCGCGCTGAATTGGTGGCGGATTTGGAAAAACGGACGGGTTTACAGATTGAAAAAATTGAAATCGGTCATATCGACTTTTTGCGTGACGTAGCGTATATCAAACTGTATTATATACTTGGTAAAGGCGAACATAACAGCATTGACGAAGTAACAAAACCTAATCAATATATTGGTTAATCAGGTGAAAAAAGTACTTTTCATAACAGGCATTAGTCTATTATCTGTAACCACGATAGCACAAACACGCATCGAATCAGATACCACTCAAACAGACTTCACTACACGGGTTGGATTTGAAGTAAATCGTGATTTATACCGTGGATTATCATTGAGTTGGGAGGAAGAAGCGCGTTTTAAAAACCTATCAACTGAATTTGATCGTCTCTACTCTACTTTAAATTTGGGCTATCGCGTAAACGATTATTTCAAAGTTGGAGCTGGTTATACGTTGGCTTTAATTTGGCACGACGGCAAGAAGAAAACCAACTACGAAAAATATTTAGATGTCAGACACCGCATTAACCTCGATTTTATAGGAAACTATCGCGTTGGTGCTTGGAAATTCACGTTACGTGAGCGTCCTGTCGTAACTATTCGCACCGACGACCCAGATTTGCTCGAAAAAGCCAATCCACAATGGAGTTTACGCTCTAAATTAATGGCTGAATATAGCATTTTTGGCAAACCGTTGAAACCGTATGCCGCCTGCGAATTATCGAACACGCTCAATGCTCCAGACTATGCTAATGGTAATTACATCAATCGTATTCGTACCAATTTGGGAATTAAATGGCGACTCGACAGCCGTAGTAGCGTCGATTTTTACTACCGTTTTGATGTTGGTACCAATCGCGATATCAATATTGACTACAAAAAAGATGATGTCACCATTAAAGCTGTATATGTAACCAACGAACGTGACTACACACACATACTTGGCGTAGTTTATACGTTTGATTGGAAATAAATAACCAACTTGCTTGAGATAACACTAAAAAGGCTTTCAAAACGAAAGCCTTTTTTATTGGTATAAATGATGTGCGTTGATGAACTGTAAAACTTCAACTGGCATCAAATGCGAACAATCTTGCCCTTTCTGTAGGCGTTGTCGTATGTCGGTGGACGATATGTGAAACAACGGAGCGTTAATAAAACGCATTTGCGGAAATTTATCGCTGAAAGAAGGAAAGCCTTCACGCGGATAAACTAGGACGCTAAAACGGCTTAAAATGGTTTCATACGCTCGCCATTTATCAAACGTGGCTACATTGTCGGCACCAATCAATAATACAAACTCGTGCTGAGGATAGTGTGTTGATAAGTAATCTAACGTATGAATGGTGTAACTTGGTTTGGGTAATCCAAATTCTACCTCTGAAACGTGTATGTTAGGGCTTTTTTTAACAGCTAAACGTGCCATTTCGAGCCGTAGTTGGTCATCGAGTAAGTGCGCACTCTCTTTGAGTGGATTGTGTGGCGAAACAATCAACCAAACTTCTTCTAAATCAGTGGTTAAAAGATAATTGGCTAATCCAATATGCCCATTATGAATGGGGTTAAAAGAACCAAAATACAATCCTATTCGCATCTAGTAAATTCATTACTTCATTTGTAGTCTGCAAATGTAACAAAAAAAGAGCGAACACTACATGTATTCGCTCTAAAATATGTGTAACGATAGGTTTTAATTACTAAAAACTAATGTATCGTTTTTAAAATCAACCACGATTGGACGTTTATTATTCACCGTTCCTGCAATCAATTGTTTGCTTAAATCGTTCAGCAAATATTTTTGAATAACACGTTTCACAGGACGTGCACCAAACTGTGGATCATACCCTTCTTCAGCTATAAATTGTAAAGCTTTGGGTGTTATTTGCAATTGAATGCCACTCGTTGCCAATTGTTTTTTCAAACCGTCAAGTTGTAAGTTCACAATGCTTTCAATTTCCTTCTCAGTTAACGGCGTAAACATAATGAGTTCATCAATACGGTTCAAAAATTCTGGTCGTATGGTCTGTTTCAAGAGTTCAAACACTTGATTACGTGTCTTTTCAATCGTTTCCTCACGATTTTCGGGCGTTAATTGTTCAAAATTCTCGCGTATCAATTGCGAACCCAAGTTCGATGTCATAATAATAATCGTGTTTTTGAAATTCACGGTACGACCTTTATTATCGGTCAATCGGCCATCGTCCAACACTTGTAATAACACGTTGAAAACATCGGGATGTGCTTTTTCAATTTCATCAAACAACACAACGCTATATGGTTTGCGTCGAATAGCTTCGGTCAATTGTCCGCCTTCGTCGTATCCTACGTATCCAGGAGGCGCTCCTATTAAGCGTGTAGCACTAAATTTTTCCTGATATTCGCTCATATCAATACGTGTCATCATATTTTCGTCGTCGAATAAATAATCGGCCAACGCTTTGGCTAATTCGGTTTTACCAACGCCCGTAGTTCCTAGGAAAATAAACGAACCGATAGGACGTTTTGGGTCTTGCAATCCAGCACGACTTCGTCTGATGGCATCGCTTACCGCTACTATGGCATCTTCTTGACCAACAACACGTTTGTGCAATTCATCTTCGAGGTGTAATAGTTTTTCGCGTTCGCTTTGAATCATTTTGGTAACTGGAATGCCAGTCCAACGACTCACAACTTCTGCAATATCTTCAGCATCAACTTCTTCTTTGATAAGCGCACTGCCATGTTGCATGGCTTTCAGTTGTTCTTTGCTTTGAGCAATTGCCTCTTCGGCAGCTTTGATTTTTCCGTAACGAATTTCGGCTACTTTCCCATAATCGCCTTCGCGTTCAGCCTTTTCAGCTTCATATTTCAGTTGTTCAATATCAATTTTGGATTGTTGAATTTTATCAATCAACGCCTTTTCGCTACTCCATTTCGCGCGCATTTTTTGACTTTCTTCTTTCAAATTGGCAATTTCTTTACCTAATTGTTCTAGTTTTAATGTATCGTTTTCGCGTTTAATAGCCTCACGTTCAATCTCTAATTGTTTAATGGTACGTTCAATTGTATCCAACTCTTCGGGCACGCTATCTACCTCCAAACGTAATTTAGCAGCAGCTTCGTCCATCAAGTCGATGGCTTTATCTGGCAAAAATCGATCGGTAATATAACGATTTGATAACTCTACGGCTGCAATGATGGCATCGTCTTTAATACGCACTTTGTGATGGTTTTCATAACGTTCTTTCAAACCACGTAAAATAGAGACGGTACTTGCTTCATCAGGTTCGTTGACCATTACAATCTGGAAACGACGTTCAAGGGCCTTATCTTTTTCAAAATATTTTTGATATTCATCTAATGTTGTTGCACCTATAGAACGTAATTCACCCCGAGCTAATGCCGGTTTTAGAATATTGGCAGCGTCCATGGCTCCTTCACCTTTACCTGCTCCAACTAACATATGAATTTCGTCAATAAAAAGAATAATTTCACCTTCGGCTTTGATTACCTCATTAACAACAGCTTTTAAACGTTCTTCAAACTCACCTTTATACTTAGCACCAGCTACTAAAGCACCCATATCCAAGCTGAAAATTTGTTTTGTTTTCAAATTTTCGGGCACGTCACCACGTATAATACGGTGTGCTAAACCTTCGGCAATAGCAGTTTTACCTGTACCGGGTTCACCAATTAAAATAGGATTATTTTTAGTACGGCGACTTAATATCTGTAAAACACGACGAATTTCCTCGTCACGTCCAATCACAGGATCAAGTTTGCCACTTCGGGCACGTTCATTTAAATTGATAGCATATTTTTCGAGTGATTGATACGTAGACTCTGCACCTTGATCTTTGACTCTGTTACCTTGGCGCAATTCTGTAATTGCTGCACGCAATGCATTTGCTGTGATGCCTGCATCTTGAAACATTTTTTGTACAGCATTCTTTTTATCACACAGAGCCAACAAAAGGTATTCGAGCGACACAAATTCGTCACCATCTTTTTGAGCCAGTTCTTCAGCTCGCAAGAGAACATCGCTACTTTCACGGCTCAAATAGGGCTCGCCTCCACTTACTTTTGGATAACTAGCTACCATATTGTCAGTAATAGCCGTAACCGATGCCGTATTTACAGACAATTTACCAAATAAAAACTGTAACACATTTTCGCCTTTTTCGAGAATGGCTTTTAAAATGTGTGGCGTTTCTATGGCTTGTTGACCATTTTGAGAAACCAATTCAACAGCACGTTGAACAGTTTCCTGCGCTTTGAGTGTAAATTTGTTGAAGTTCATAATTTATTTAGTTTTAAGGGTTTTCTAAATTTCGCTATTATTTTTACAAAAGGAGTGCCAACACATATTTATGAAAATATGGCAGTAAAAGAATAACAAAATAGGACAAATTGACATGATTTTAACCACAAAAAAGACGTACCTAAAAGCTACGTCTTTATTATTATACAAAATTTATGTGGTTAACTATTTTTCAAGAAATGCAAACACTGCCTTTTCTGTTTCTTGTTGGGCTTTTTCTAAATTATCATTTACAATAATAAGATCAAATTCAGGAGCAAACTGCATTTCCCATTTCGCTTTACTCACTCGTTTAGCAATCATCTCTTCAGAATCGGTTGCGCGCATGACCAATCGGCGATGCAACTCCTCTACCGATGGTGGTTGTATAAATAGAGCCAAAGCTTGGTCACCATAAAGTTTTTTGATAGCCAATCCGCCTTTTACATCAACATCAAACAAGATGTGTTTCCCAGAATTGAGCACACGTTCCACTTCCGATTTCAACGTGCCATAGAAGCAATCAGGATACACTTCTTCATATTCAATAAAAGCGTTTTCGGCTATTTTTTGCTTAAACTCTTCACAAGTCATGAAAAAATACTCCACTCCCAGCTTTTCTGTACCTCGCGGTGCACGACTTGTAGCAGAGATAGAAAAGCCAAAATCAATTCCACTATGATCAATAAGATGTTTTACAATAGTGCTTTTACCAGATCCAGAGGGTGCTGAAAATATAATAAGTTTACCTTTCATAGATCACTATAAAACATTAATTATCTGCTCTTTAATTTGTTCCAATTCATCTTTCATTTGAACTACAAGAATCTGCATTTCGCTGTGGTTTGATTTAGAACCTAACGTATTGATTTCGCGTCCCATTTCTTGAGTAATAAAACCAAGTTTTTTACCAGCAGTACTTTCATGACGCATTGTCTCCAAAAAATAATTCAAATGGTTATTTAGACGCAGTTTTTCTTCATTTACATCAAGTTTTTCGATGTAAAAAATTAGTTCTTGTTCTAATCGGTTTCGGTCAATAGTTACCTTATCCTCCATAGCTTGTAGATTTTCTTCTAAGCGTGCCTTTATTTTAGCAATGCGTTCGCCTTCATACTGGTCTACCTCGTTGAGTAATGAGGAAAGACGCTCTATTTTACTCACAAACATTGCTTCAAGAGCTTTACCCTCTTGCACACGAAACTCAATAAGTTGCTCTATCGCTTCATTGATTGTTTTTACAATAAAATCCCACTCATCATCTTCAACCGAAGTACTTTCCGACTTTAAAACATCAGGCAAACGCAACAAAACTTCCATCCAATTTTCAGGAATGGGAACGTTTAATTTTTCAGCAGTTTCTGTAATTTGATGGTAATAATTCTCAATTACCGTTTGGTTAATGTGGTTTACAACTTGAGAGCCTGCATCTTCGATATACAATGCAAAATCAACTTTTCCACGCTCCAATCTTTGTGTGATAAGATTGCGTATTTCGATGTCTTTTTCGCGATACAGCAGAGCTATGCGTGTTGACACATCTATCTGTTTGCTATTAAGCGATTTAATTTCTACAGTAATTTTTTTATTGTTATATTCGCAAGAGGCCTTTCCATAACCTGTCATCGATAAAATCATAGGCTAACATTTAAGTAAATTTATGAAATGCAAATTTACAATTTCTTTTCCGAATAATAACTCTTTTTAGCAAATGCTTATAAAATGAACGTCAAGCATTCTGAAATATAAATTAAAATGCGTATCTTTGCAAGTGTTGAGTTTTTATAACCGATGGCTACTATTTTGCATATAGAAACAGCTACTGACGTATGCTCCACTGCACTTTCAGAACATGGAGAGTTGTTGTTTTCTAAAATTTCTTTCGAAGGTCCTGCACACGCCACTAATCTTCCTCTATTCATAGAAGAAACGCTTGATTTTGCACGCAAACACAACAAACTACCCAATGCCATTGCAGTAAGTTCAGGTCCTGGTTCTTACACAGGTTTACGCATTGGTGTATCTACAGCAAAAGGTTTGTGTTACGGATTAGAAGCGAAACTTATTGCAGTCAATACATTACGGTTAATTACACAAAATGCTTTGTTGCACATAAAAGAGGCTAACGCTCTTATTTGTCCGCTTATCGATGCTCGACGCATGGAGGTTTATACTGCGATATATGATGAAAATTTGAATGAAATACAACCTGTTGAAGCAAAAATAATAGACGAATCGGCATTTATTGATTTACTTGACCAACGGATTGTCTATTTTTGTGGTAATGGTGCCGAAAAATGTAAAACGCTGATAACGCATTCAAATGCTCGTTTTTTAGCTGATATACATCCATTAGCTAATCATATGATTCACTTAGCCGAAGAGGCTTATCAGGCTTGTCTGTTTGAAGATGTGGCCTATTTTGAACCGTTCTATTTAAAAGAATTTCAAGCTACAGTTAGCAAAAAATCAATTATCAATTCCTAAATATATGAAATATTCTCAAAAGACCGATTTAATTTTACCAGAATATGGACGTAATATTCAACAAATGGTAACACACGCTGTTACAATAGAAGATCGTTCTGAACGTACACGTTGTGCTAAAACCATTATCGATATTATGGGTAATATGTTCCCCTACCTGCGTGACGTTGACGGCTTTAAACATAAATTGTGGGACCATCTTGCTATTATGTCGGAATTTAAACTCGACATTGATTATCCATTTGAAGTAGTAAAACCAACTTCGTTACATCAAAAGCCGGAAAAAATTCCTTATAACACACAACATATCCGCTACATGCATTATGGTCGTCTATTGGAAACGCTTATCAAAAAAACAGTAGAATATCCCGAAGGCGAACGTCGTGAAGATTTGATTGATTTAATAGCTAACCACATGAAAAAAAGCTATTTAACATGGAATAAGGAAGTGGTCGAGGATGGTAAAATATTTGATGATTTACGCGAATTATCGCAAGGTAATATCAATATAAATTCAGAATCGCTGACGTTAACCGCTTCGCGTGATATTATGAATAGAGGTCGCTCTACTAGCAAAAATCACAATAATAAAACAAGAAATAAAAATAGTAATCGGAATAAGAAATAAGTTATCTCGTTGCTAGAAGATTTGAATACGATAAGATATCTGGATTAAAAAGATACCGTTTATTGGCAACATCCACTTTGCAAAAAATATGTGTCAATCCATTGCTAACGAGCAAAAAAGGAACTTGTAAATTAAGATTATAAACCGCTATTTGGTCAAATACAGCTTGTGTTAACCGCACATGAGGTGCTTTGTATTCAACAATCATTAATGGTTTATAATTTTCGTCATAAACGACTGTGTCGCAGCGTTTTATAAGTCCATTGTACGTAATAGTGGTTTCGTTGCTTAAACGTGTTGGTGGCACTTCAAGTGCTTCGATAAGATGAGTTATCATATTTTGACGAACCCACTCTTCTGGCGTCAACGTTACATAGCGACGTCGAATACGATCAAAAATCTGTTGCTTTGTACCAACAGTTTTAATCTTGAAGTTATAAGCAGGTAAGTTTAATTTGACCATATTCTAAAATTTCCGAATACAAAGATAATAAAATGAAAGATAATATTGCTATGAAAACAAAAGAGGATATCGTAAAAAATTGGTTAGTGCGCTATACACAACGACCGCTCGAACAATTCGATAAATATATATTGTTGTGCAATTTCAATAATTATGTAGAGAAATTTGCTGAAATGTTTAACGTACCCGTGGTTGGTGTTAAAAGTAATATGCCAAATGCTTCAGCCAATGGCATTACTATTATCAATTTTGGAATAGGTAGTCCTAACGCGGCGTTAATTATGGATTTATTGTCAGCAATTAGTCCTAAGGCTGTTCTCTTTTTAGGAAAATGTGGTGGTTTAAAAGATAAAAATCAAATTGGCGATTACATTTTACCTAGTGCTGCTATTCGTGGTGATGGTACTTCAAATGACTACTTTCCACCTGAAATCCCCGCTTTACCTGCGTTTAACTTACAACGTTCAGTATCATCAAATATCCGTGATTTCGGACATGATTATTGGACTGGAACGGTTTATACAACCAACCGTCGCGTATGGGAACACGATGAAAAATTCAAAGAAACATTACGAATAACTCGTGCTCAAGCTATCGATATGGAAACAGCCACTCTATTCAGTGTTGGTTTTTTTAATTCTATTCCTACAGGTGCGTTATTGTTAGTATCTGATATGCCAATGCATGAAGCCGGTATAAAAACAGAAGAAAGTGACAAACAAGTGACTAAACAATTTGCCGAAGAACACTTAAGCATTGGTGTTAAATCGTTAGAATCTCTTCAAACTAACAGTAAAACAATCAAACACTTACGTTACGAATAATGGCAAAACAAGTCTGGACATACGAACAGCTGCTGGCTTCGCTAAAACGCAAAGAGTACAAGCCTGTATATATGCTTATGGGCGACGAGTCGTTCTATATCGATCAAATCTCCGATTATATAGAAGAACACGTTTTAACTGAAGAAGAAAAAGCATTCAACCAAACTATTTTATATGGTAAGGATACTACATTGACAGACATTATTATGGCCGCTAAGCGCTATCCTATGATGTCTCCGTATCAAGTTATCATTGTAAAAGAAGCACAACACATCAAAAATTTTGATGATTTACAGTTCTATTTAGAAAAACCTTTAAATACCACATTATTAGTTTTTTGCTATAAATACAGCAAACTGGACGGGCGCAAAAAATCGACTCAAGAGATCGAAAAGAAAGGTATTCTATTTGAATCGAAAAAGTTGTATGATAATCAGGTGGCTGGCTGGATAGAATCATATGTCAAATCGATGAATATCAGCATTAACAGCAAAGCTGCAAATATGTTGGCAGAATACCTTGGAAATGATTTGACACGCATAGTTCACGAGGTTGAAAAGCTATTAATTACCAAACCCAAAGAACAAGCTTCTATTACGCCGGAATTGATCGAACGTAACATTGGAATCAGCAAGGATTACAATAATTTTGAATTAGTTAGTGCTTTGACTAACAAGGATATACTCAAATGTAATCGCATTGTTGATTATTTTGGTAAGAACAGCAAAAACAATCCGTTAGTGGTGACAATTACCGTTATATTTAACTTTTTCTCTAATCTCTTACTTTACCACTCATTGAAAGATAAAAGTCAAATGAACGTGGCTAATGAACTCAAAATAAACCCCTATTTTGTTAAGGATTTTCAACAAGCGGCTAAACTATACAACTCCAGCAAAGTCACACAAGTTATCAGCGATATTCGTAAAGCAGACGTTCAGAGTAAGGGATTTGTCAATAGTTCCATTTCTGATTATGATCTATTGAAAGAATTGGTTTTCAAAATTTTACATTAAATTCATTATTTGTCAGCTATGGAAATTCTATTTACAACAAAACTACCTTTAGATGGTTTTTCATCACTAAGTGCTCATAAATTAATTATGCCTTCTGTTCCACGATTTTCACGCGCTGAGTTAGAACGCTTGATTACACAGTGTGATGTGTTGGTTTCTACATTTGACTATCCGATAGAGAAAACACTGATAGAGAAAGCTCAACGCTTGAAATTGATAACGAATTTTGGGGTGGGATTTAATAATGTAGATATAGAGACAGCTGCACAACACCAAATAATAGTAACCAATACACCAGATCCCGTTATTGAACCAACAGCAGAACAAACAATGACCTTAATGCTTGCTGTGGCTCATCGTACAGCGGAACTCGACCGAAAAATGCGCCAAACTAACGACATAGAAATAGGCGTGATGAATAATTTAGGCATTAGTATTCATGGTAAAACTTTGGGGATAATCGGTCTTGGTAGAATTGGACAAGCTGTGGCAAAACGCGCATTAGCCTGCGGTATGCGCATTATTTATCATAATCGTAAACGTGCAGACAAAACCATAGAAGAAGTACTTCAAGCCACTTATGTCAGTTTTGATGAGTTGCTTACACAATCTGATTTTATTTCATTACACCTACCCTATTACAAAGAATCACACCATTTAATAAACGAAGCGGCTTTTCAAAAAATGAAAAATGGTGCCACGCTTATCAATACCGCACGTGGTGCTATTGTCGATGAACAAGCATTAATTAAAAATTTGAAAAATGGTAAACTTTGGGGTACAGCACTTGATGTGTTTGAAAAAGAGCCTCAAATTTCGCCCGAGTTATTTTCGCTTGACAATGTAGTACTCTCTCCTCACATTGGCACAGGAACTATTGATGGACGTTTGGCCATGTGTGAGTGGGTGTCTAAAAATATTCTGCACTTTGAAAAGCACGAATTTGACAAACTTGACTGGGTAAATAAGTTCTAAAAGTCTCAAATAATTTTTCAATTTCAACTTTTACTCTAAATCAGAAGAAATAATAAATACGTCATTTAAAGGTACTTAATAGTGCTTTTTATATTGTCAGTAATGAGTAAGTAGCAAAGTAAAATAAACATCACATATTGAACAAATAAAAAATAGAGCAGAAAAAATCTGCTCTATTTTTTTATTATGATATGAACTACTCCCAACCTTGTGAAAGTAATCGTTTGTAGCTCTTATAGCGCCATTTTGCATTCTCTTCAGCAGCTTCAAATAATTCAGCTGCTTCATTAGGATATTGCTTCATTACTGAAGAGAAACGTACTTCACTTTGTAAGAACTCTTGGAACTTACTCCAATCTGGTTCTTTACTGTCAAGTGTAAATGGATTTTGACCTGCTTCTTCTAACATTGGGTTGTAACGCCACAATTGCCAGTAGCCGCATGCTACAGCTTCTGCTTGCTGAGCTTGTGATTTACCCATACCTGCTTTCAAACCATGGCTAATACATGGTGAGTAAGCAATAATGAGCGATGGACCAGGATAAGCCTCTGCTTCGCGGAATGCTTTCAAACATTGTGCTTGATCTGCACCCATAGCTACTTGAGCAACGTACACATAACCATACGTAGTAGCAATCATTCCTAAGTCTTTTTTACGAACGCGCTTACCGGAAGCTGCAAATTTAGCAATTGCACCCATTGGAGTTGACTTAGACGCTTGCCCACCTGTATTTGAATACACTTCGGTATCAAGAACTAAAATATTCACATCTTTACCTGAAGCAATCACATGGTCAAGACCGCCATAACCAATATCATACGAAGCACCGTCACCACCAATAATCCATTGAGAACGTTTTACTAAATAGTGGCTCAATTCGCTAATTTGTTTACAAGAATCACAGTCGCAAGCCTCAACTGCTGGCACAATTTGAACTGCTAATTCTTTAGTTTTATCAGCGTCATTGCGATTTTCAATCCATTCAGTAAAGAGTCCTTTCAACTCGTCAGAACAACACGTACTAGATTGAGCTTCTTGCATAAGTCGTACTAAGCGATCACGCATTTTATCATTTGCCAGAGTCATACCCATACCAAACTCACAAAAATCTTCGAACAGTGAATTTGCCCAAGCTGGACCTTGACCTTTTTCATTGGTTGTATAAGGAGTTGAAGGCACTGAACCTGAATAAATTGACGAACAACCAGTTGCATTGGCAACCATTTCTCTATCGCCAAACAGTTGTGTAATTAATTTTACATAAGGTGTTTCACCACAACCAGAACAAGCACCAGAGAACTCAAATAAAGGTGTTGCAAACTGTGAGTTTTTTACATTAGCTTTGATATCTACTAAATGCTGTTTAGTTTTAACATTATCAACGCAATAATTCCAGTTTTCAACTTGATTTAATTGAGTTTCGAGTGGTTTCATAGTTAAGGCTTTACCACCTTTTTTAGGATTACCAGGACAAACATCAGCACAGTTACCACATCCTAAACAGTCAAGCACGTCCACTTGAATACGGAAAGTCATACCGTCAAACGATTTACCAACTGCTTTTAACATGTCAAAATTAGCACCTTTTTGTTCCGATTCATCTAATACAAATGGGCGAATAGAGGCATGAGGACACACATAAGCACACTTATTACATTGGATACAATTGTCTGGTTCCCATTCTGGAACAAATGCAGCTACACCGCGTTTTTCATATTTTGATGTTCCTTGATGCCAAGTTCCATCTTCAATTCCTTTAAATGCAGATACTGATAACGAATCACCATTTTGGGCATTGATAGGACGAACAACTTCGTTAATAAATGCAGGATCATTATTTTCTACTGCTTTATCATTTGGTAATGATGCCCAAGCGGGATCTACAACTAATTGTTCGTATGCACCACCACGGTCAACGGCTGTATAGTTTTTCTTAACAACTTCTTCTCCCTTTTTCCCGTACGATTTAAGAATGAATTTTTTCATTTCTTCTACTGCTAAATCTACAGGGATAACTTCTGTTATACGGAAGAAGGCAGATTGTAAAATAGTGTTCGTGCGATTACCTAACCCTATCTCTTGTGCAATTTTTGTTGCATTAATATAATAAACTTTAATGTTTTTCTTAGCGAAATAACGTTTTACATGATTTGGTAAATGTTTAGCTAACTCTTCACCAGTCCAAATGGTATTCAGTAAGAATGTACCATTTTCACGCAAACCACGTGTTACATCGTACATATTTAGATAAGCTTGTACGTGGCAGGCTACGAAATTTGGCGTATGTACCAAATATGTACTACGAATCGGTGTATCACCAAAACGTAAATGTGAGCATGTAAAACCACCAGATTTTTTGGAGTCATATTCAAAATAGGCTTGGCAGTATTTATTAGTGTTATCACCAATAATTTTCACTGAGTTCTTATTAGCACCAACAGTACCATCAGCACCTAAACCGTAGAATTTAGCTTCAAATAAACCTGCGCCACCTAAGGTAATTTCCTCTTTTCGTGGAAGCGAAGTAAATGTGACATCATCTTCAATACCAATAGTAAACTGATTTTTAGGCATTGCCAATGCTAAATTTTCAAACACTGACAAAATTTGAGATGGTGTTGTGTCCTTAGAACCTAAACCATAACGACCACCAACTACTAATGGTGCATTTTTTTGATTGTATAATACATCTTTTACGTCTAAGTAAAGTGGTTCACCTGTTGCTCCAGGTTCTTTTGTACGATCTAAAACTGCAATACGTTTAGTTGTTTTAGGAAGTACAGATAAGAAATGTTTAGCAGAGAACGGACGATACAAATGTACTGACACCAAACCCACTTTTTCACCTTGAGCTCTTAAGTGGTCAACTGCTTCACGAATAGCTTCGGTAACTGAACCCATAGCAATAATCACATGTTCAGCGTCTTCTGCTCCGTAATAATCGAATAAGCCATATTTACGCCCTGTGATTTTAGAAATTTCGTTCATGTACTCTTCTACGATAGCGGGAACAGCATCATAGAAAGGATTAGAACTTTCGCGATGTTGGAAGAAGTGATCAGGGTTTTCAGCCATACCGCGTGCCACAGGACTTTCTGGAGTCAATGCACGACTACGGAATTCAGCCAAGGCTTTTTGATCAATAAGGCCTGCAAGGTCTTCGTTTTCAAGTAATTCAATTTTTTGAATCTCATGTGATGTACGGAAACCGTCGAAGAAGTTCACAAAAGGTACACGGCTTTTGATAGTCGATAAATGCGCAACTGCAGCCAAATCCATAACTTCTTGTACAGAACCTTCTGCTAACATAGCAAAGCCTGTTTGACGACAAGCCATAACGTCTTGATGATCACCAAAAATACATAGCGCATGAGATGCTATTGTACGTGCAGATACGTGAAACACACAAGGAAGGAGTTCACCTGCAATTTTGTACATATTTGGTATCATCAACAACAAACCTTGGGATGCTGTGTAAGTTGTAGTTAATGCACCTGCTTGCAATGAACCATGTACGGCACCAGCAGCACCACCTTCAGATTGCATCTCTTGGACTAAAACAGTTTCACCGAAAATATTCTTACGTCCAGCAGCAGACCATTCGTCGACATACTCTGCCATCGTTGACGACGGCGTAATTGGGTAAATAGCAGCCACTTCTGAGAACATATATGAGATATGTGCTGCAGCTTGGTTACCATCACAAGTAATAAACTTCTTTTGTTTTGCCATTTTGTTAAGTATTTTTAGTGGAATAAAATTTATTTTTTAGACTTATAAAGTGACAAAGGTATAAAAAAATAGTGAGTTATCAAGAATAATTCCAACAAATTAGAGATTTAATATTTGTTAGAATTTTGTAGTTTTGTTTGACCTTTTTTTAGTACAAGCACAAATTCTATTTAACCCTCCTTTGCATTTAATATATCAACTAGATGAATAGTGCGAATTAATAATCCTTGTTTTTGACAATAACTACTGATATTCATTAAACACGAAGCTTCTGTACTTACAATATATTCTGCTTGGGTTTTTAAGGCGTTTTCTACTTTTTTTGCAACCATAGCCGTTGAAATATCGGTGTTTTTTATGGCAAATGTACCCCCAAAACCACAACACGTAGTGCTCTCTTCCATCTCTAGCAACTCTAAACCTTTTACATGACTTAATAAGCGTTCTGGTTCATCTGTTAGTCCATATTCTCGAATCGAAGAACATGAACGATGTAATGTTACTTTATGAGGAAACATCGCTCCTAAATCAACTGTTTTTAGATGATTACATAAGAAATCTGAGAGTTCAAATAAATTATTTGACATCTGATTGCATAACGCAAGTTTTTCCGTATCGTCAGGAAATAGTTTAGCATAATGCCTTTTGATAAATCCAGTACAAGAACCCGAAGGGGAAATTATCGGGATTGTAGGATCGTAATCATTGAAAAACTTCTCTGCTAAAGCCTTACTCTCTGCCCAATAACCACTATTAAACGCTGGTTGTCCACAACAAGTTTGGTTGGGATTATAAATTACTTCACAACCTACTTTTTGAAGAATTTCTAGCGTATTTTGACCCGTTTGGGGATAGAGTTGATCAATATAACAAGGTATAAAAAGTTGAACTTTCATATTTTATTTGTAAGTGAGTGTAATATCTAAAGCTATGGGTAAATGGTCGCTATAACCGCCATTAAATCGCATTCCAACATAAGTGCGCGCTGGTTGTTTACCCAGCGGTTTTGCATCTTCTAAAAGCCACTCTGGAGCGAAAACAGTAACGGAGTTTACATCAATAAAAGATTGAGCTGTGGAATTCAACCAACTTCCAGACGCTATAAATTGGTCAAGCATACCCCACTGACCAGCATGTTTATAACTACCTATTTTACCACGCTGATGCAAATCGTACGTGAGATTATAAAGTTGTTGTGCATCCAAAATTGTTTGAAGTGGTTGAGCGTCTAATACCTTTTTAATACTTCTATTTGTTGGATAATCATTAAAGTCGCCCATAATCAATACTAATGCTGTTGAATCATGCATTAAAACAGTATCGACTTGCGCTCGCAATGTGGCAGCTGCCGCAATGCGATTGGGTTCACTTTCTAATTCACCACCCAAGCGCGACGGAAAATGATTTACAAACAAGTGTATCGTATCCTGATTTGGCAATGTTCCACAAACGTACAAAATATCACGTGTCGTACGTTCCGAATTTAATAGCACTTTTATGGGTCTTGAGGTAATAGGATTAAATAAATGCGGTTGATAAAGCAATGCTACGTCTACTCCACGCGCATCAGGGGATTCATAATGAACATACTGATAATTAAGTGATTTTAAATGCGAATACCTTGTTAATGTTTTCAAACAATTATTATTCTCAATTTCGCAAAGACCAATAATTGCCGGAGGCGACCAACCACCAACTGCGGTAATCACTTGTGCAATGTGTGCGAGCTTTTGTTCGTATCTTTGATAGTTCCAACCGCGTATTCCACCAGGTAAATACTCAGAATCATTGGTTAAAGAATCATCTTTTACATCAAATAAGTTTTCCACATTGTAGCACATGACACGTATGCTTGTTGGTTGTTGAGCGGCAATATCTACAACAGTCAAACAAAGCAAAAATAGTAGTAATAAGCGCGTCTTCATGCAATTATATCGTTATTTCTCGTATGCGCCTAAATCGGGCGCACCATCTCTTAAGCGACTTTTACCCAATAAATCAATAGGATAGCGCCCTGCAACTGCAGTATTTGCTTTTGAACGCGCTATAGATTTAGCATCTAATTGAAAATTATAATATCCAGTTTCAGCAATTTTGTCGATAGAAGTGTTAACAAAAACGGTGTCAGCAACTCCTTGAGCTGTTGTGTTCTGTGAACGTGCCCAGGTTATATTATGAAATTCAGCATCGTCCAAACGTTTGGATTTTATCAACGTATTGCTAATTAAAACATTATACATAGCGTTTGTGAACGTATCTTTATGCAATAAAATCTCTTTACTTTGATTACCAAACACGATAGAGTTTTCAATTACAGAAGAGGTAACAGGATAAAGATAGAGTAAATTTCCATCCAATATGTAATTGGAAATAACCAAAGTTTCGCTCTTGCGTTGACCCCACATATAATAGTTAGCAAGTGTAGAATGTACCACATAAGACTCACCACCTAATAAATATAAACAAGATGTACCACAATTAGATATCTCCGTATTCTCAACTATTACTTTAGCATTTTGAGCATACAATCCGTACTGCGTCATGCTATGTAAAACACTATTTTTTACAGTTAATGTAGGCTTTTCGGCATGCGTCCCTACGATTACAACACCCAAATTACATCCACGAATAAACGTGTGATTAAGTAAGTGCGATCCTTTACTATTTTGAAGATACACACCGCCCCACTGCCCAGGCATATAATCGTAAGGTGTTTTATCCACGTCAGGAAGTCGGTCAAAACGATCAGTACGCATCACCACAGGTTTTTCTAATGTACCATCAGAAATTAAATTACCATCAATAATCAAATTTGCTTTATCGTGAAAAAAGAGACGCGCTCCAGGTTCCAACGTAAGGGTTTTTCCTTCGACAATATGCAGATAATTAAAAATTAAATAAGGTCTAACAGCTGTTAATGTTGTATTTTCAGTGAGCGATTTTCCATTAAACACAATGGCATCTTGTCCGTAAGTAATGAGTTTAACATCTTGTGTTTGGCCATTAGTTACAAATACCATCGAATCTTTGTAGAATACAGGAAAATCGCTATCGTTAGGATCTACGGTGAGTTCTACAAATACAAATAAACTGTCTTTGGCTTTGATTTCTATATTTTGCAAGAAGTTAGTGGATGGCGGAATGCGTCCATCTAAATTGAATCTGAAATAAGATTCGCTACCCTTTGCTAAACGTGCAGAGGTGATTTTTAGCGCTTTATCGTTTTTATTGTAAATAAAAAAAGAGACCGTGCGTGATGGTACATTGGTAAAAACAGTGTCGAACGAAAGCGTATCACACGAAAACGACAACACTGCCGAAGGATCAGTTGTAAATTGTTCGTCAACACACGATGGTGTTAAAAAACTGATAAAACAGACAGTTATATACAAAAAAGCGAATTTGGTCTTCATAAACAGGTTATTTCGTAGTTATAATCACTCGACAAGGCAAATTGTCGGACAAATTTAGTACAAAAATATGATTGTTTCCACATAAAAAACGACTATATTTGCCAAATATTCTATTAACACTAAAAAAACGTCTATCATGGCTAATCGTAGAACACTCAAAAAGAACATTCAATTCATAACCTCTGAATTGGTTACTGAGAGCTATATCAAGCATCTGATGTTAAAAAAAATGGATACAGAGAGTTTTAATTCCATTTTAAAGAAAATTGCAGATCTCAACAATGATTTTCTATCACGCGTAAATCATCCTAATGGTACCAAAGAACCTAAATTGGTGAAAGCGTATTACAAAAAATTGATTGCTGATTTCAACAAAGAAGTTGACCAAATTGTTGAAGAACTTAATAAATAGACAACTATTTATTTAATTATATAAGGGTTTTGTTCTTGAAAGAGCAAAACCTTTTTTGTTTTTACACAGATTATTAAAATATGTGCTATTTTATCAATTATTTATGCTAAAAAAGTTCTTTATTCTTAATTAAAAACAGTACCTTTGTGTCGCTTTTATATGGCTAAATTCTATTTATAATTATATTTTACAAAACTTTAAACTTTTTATTATGAAACCTTCTCACATTGAGCACATTGGTATCGCAGTAAGCAGTTTGGATGAGGTAATCCCCTACTACGAAAAACTCCTTGGTCAAAAATGTTATTCTATCGAAGAAGTTGCCGACCAAAAAGTAAAAACTGCTTTTTTCAAAGTTGGTCAAACCAAAATCGAACTATTAGAAGCTACAAGCCCAGATAGTCCAATTGCTAAGTGGCTCGAAAAAAATCCTCGTGGTGGCGTACATCACATTGCTTTTAATGTTGATAACGTACAAGTTGCTTTGGACGAGTGTGCTGATGCAGGCATACAATTAATAGACACAAAACCACGTAAAGGTGCTGAAGGGTTGAATATTGCTTTTCTACACCCAAAATCAACACATGGTGTTTTAACCGAATTATGTGAACAACCAAAATAAATTCTATAAATGAAATTCATATGGAAAATCAAGAAAATTTAAAAAAATTAATAGCAAAACGCGCCGAAGCTCAACTTGGTGGCGGTCAGAAAAGTATTGATGCACTTCACGCAAAAGGTAAATTTACCGCTCGTGAGCGCATTAATCTTCTTTTAGATGAAGGCAGTTTTGAAGAAGTAGATATGTTTGTAACCCACCGCTGTACCGATTTTGGTATGGACAAAAAAGTATTTTTGGGTGATGGTGTTGCAGTTGGTAGTGGTACTATTGATGGCCGTTTAGTGTTTGTTTTTGCACAAGATTCTACTGTTATTGGTGGTTCTTTATCAGAAACAATGGCGCAAAAAATTTGCCACGTTATGGATATGGCTATGAAACTTGGCGCTCCTATTATCGGTTTGAACGACTCGGGTGGTGCACGTATACAAGAAGGTGCAAACGCTTTAGCTGGTTATGCCGAAATTTTCGAACGTAACATTTTAGCTTCGGGCGTCGTTCCACAAATCTCTGTCATTATGGGACCTTGTGCCGGTGGTGCTGTTTATTCTCCAGCATTAACGGACTTTGTTATGATGACAGAAGAAAATAGTTATATGTTTATCACAGGTCCTACTGTTGTAAAAGCTGTAACTGGTGAGGATGTAACCGTTGAAGAATTGGGTGGAGCTCGCATACATGCAACAAAATCAGGTGTAACTCACTTTACTGCTCCAACCGAAGAAGACGCGTTAAAAGAAGTACGTCGCCTAATATCATTTATTCCACAAAACAATATGGAAGAAACTCCTGTTGTTGAATGTACTGACCCTATCGATCGTGCAGATGAAGGTTTGAATGATGTAGTGCCAGCTAATCCAAACAAGCCTTACAATGTAAAAGATATTATCTACAACATTATTGACAATGGTGATTTCATGGAAGTTCATCAAGATTTTGCAAAAAATATTGTATGTGGATTTGCACGTTTTAATGGACAATCGACTGGTATTATTGCCAATCAACCCAACTGGTTAGCTGGTGTACTCGACTGTGACGCTTCACGTAAAGCAGCTCGTTTTATCCGTTTTTGCGACGCTTTTAACATTCCAATCTTAACTTTGGTTGACGTACCGGGTTTCTTACCTGGAACAGGACAAGAATATGCCGGTATTATTGACCACGGTGCAAAATTAATGTTTGCTTATGGCGAAGCTACTGTGCCTAAGGTAACAGTAACACTCCGTAAATCGTATGGTGGTGCACACATTGTCATGAGCTGTAAACAATTACGTGGTGATTTCAACTATGCATGGCCAAATGCAGAAATTGCAGTAATGGGTGCATCTGGAGCTATTGGAATTTTAGAAGCTAAAAATTTAAAAGCTATAGAAGATCCTGCAGAAAAAGCAAAATTTATTGCTGAAAAAGAGGCTGAATATCAAGATAAATTTGCTAGCCCTTATCAAGCTGCATCTAGAGGATATATCGACGATGTTATTGAACCACGCGACACACGTTTCCGTATTATTCGTGCTTTCCAAACGTTACAAACAAAACGTGTAACTAATCCTTTAAAGAAACACTCTAATATACCTTTATAATTATGATTTTACTAACAATAAACTGGACAAATGCACTCAGCATTACCTTGTTAGGATTGGGTATTGTATTTGTGGTTTTGTGTTTACTCATTCTATTATTGGTTGTTTTTGGTAAAGTAATGACACCTAAAGTACGTGTACCTAAGGCTGTTAGAACACCAAAAGATGCTAAAGTAGAAATTAGTGATAATACAGAATTCCACGAAGTACAACTTCCTGCAAATGCAAGTGCTGCCATTGCTATGGCATTACATTTATATTATTCCGATGTGCACGACCAAGATAGTCACGTTATTACCATCAAAAAGGTAGAACGCCGCTATTCACCTTGGAGTGCAAAAATTTATGGTATCAATAATTTAGTAAGATAATATCCGTATGAAAAAATTTAAATTTATAATAGACGGCAGCAAATACGAAGTTTCTGTAAACGAAATTGAAAATAATGTAGCCGAAGTCGAAGTAAATGGCACCCCATTTACAGTGGAAATAGAAAGAGAACAAAAAAGTACTGTTACTACTCGCCCAAGTGTAAAACCAGCCACCGTAGCTCCTGCAGCTTCACATAGCACAGCGGCTAGTACAATGGTTGTTAAATCACCACTTCCTGGTAGTATCATGAAAGTTTTGGTAGCTGTTGGCGATAATGTAAAACGTGGTGATGTATTGTTAACCATGGAATCTATGAAAATGGAAAACAATATTTTAGCAGAAGTTGATGGTGTTATCAAAGCAGTTGCAGTAGAACCTGGTAAAAATGTTTTGCAAGATGATAAATTAGTAGAACTAGAAACTAAAGGTTCATCACACTCTGCTCCTACTGAAAAACCAACTCCTGCACCAGCGCCCAAAGTTGAGGCTCCTAAGCCTGCTCCAGTAGCTGCACCTAGTGCACCAAAACCTGTGGTTGGTGGCTTTAAAGTAAAATCGCCACTTCCTGGCAGTGTACTTAAAGTGGTTGTTGCTGAAGGTCAAGCCGTAAAACGTGGAGATGTATTATTAACTTTAGAATCCATGAAAATGGAAAACAATATCTTGGCAGAAAAAGATGGCGTTGTAAAATCAATTGCAGTTACTGCTGGTCAAAGCGTTATGCAAGATGATTTATTATTAATCATGGACTAATTTGAAAAACGTTATCATGATGAAACATTTAAAATATTTTTTATTAATTATTGCTTCGATAGTCACCTTTTCAAATCCTTTGTCTGCACAAGACGAGGTCTTGTCGGTTGACGTATCAGAAGTGGTTGCTGTAAGTTCCGATTCTGTTGCCATAAGTGCAGAAGATAACGCTATGGAGGCAGATATCAACGTGGGCGAAAGTATGATAGAATTTTGGGAAAGCACAGGGATTTTTGAAATTTTTCAAAATTGGAAAATTTTAGTCATGTTACTTGTGTCATTCGTATTATTGTACTTGGCTATTGTTAAACAATTTGAGCCACTCTTATTGATGCCAATTGCTTTTGGTATGTTGTTGAGTAATTTACCTAATGCTGGGCTTTTTACTCCCGAATTGTTTGCTGATGGCGTTATACACTGGGATCAATTCTCACACGCAGGTTTATTAGACTATTTGTATCTTGGTGTTAAACTCGGTATTTATCCTTGTCTTATCTTCCTGGGTGTAGGCGCTATGACAGACTTTGGTCCGCTCATTGCTAATCCTAAAAGTCTACTACTTGGTGCGGCAGCACAACTTGGTATTTTTGGCACTTATTTAGGTGCTATTGCATTAGGTTTTCTACCTCGCGAAGCTGCTTCTATTGGTATCATTGGTGGTGCCGATGGACCAACAGCTATTTTCTTGACTACAAAATTAGCACCAGAATTACTTGCCCCTATTGCTGTAGCAGCTTATTCATACATGGCTTTGGTTCCTGTTATTCAACCACCTATTATGAAAGCTTTAACAACGCATAAAGAGCGTGCTATTCGTATGAAACAATTACGTAGCGTTTCTAAAACTGAAAAGATAGTATTCCCTATTGTTGTTACAGTCATTGTATCTTTACTGTTACCAGATGCTGCTGCTCTTATCGGTAGTTTAATGTTAGGAAACTTAATGCGTGAGTCAGGTGTGGTTGAACGATTAAGCAAAACAGTACAAAACGAGCTTATGAATATTGTAACCATATTCTTAGGTCTTACAGTGGGTGCCACAGCTACAGCTGCAACATTCCTAAATGTCAAAACTTTGATGATTTTAGGTATGGGTATTGTAGCATTTAGCTTTGGTTCCGCTGGTGGTGTTTTATTAGCTAAATTTATGAACTTGTTTTCTAAAGATAAAATCAATCCGCTTATTGGTTCTGCGGGCGTTTCAGCCGTGCCAATGGCCGCTCGTGTGTCACAAGTGGTAGGTCAAGAAGAAGACCCAGGTAACTTCCTTTTAATGCACGCTATGGGACCTAATGTAGCTGGCGTTATCGGATCTGCTGTAGCTGCAGGTTTCTTGCTCAGTGTACTTGGCTAAATAATTTTTGCATAAATGTGAAAAGTTCCATATTTCTATGGAACTTTTTTATTATTAATTGTTACCAATAAAATAAAGAGCCTTTCAGAATTGCACTGAAAGGCTCTTTTACAATATCTATTTTCTATTAAGTAATTATCCTCCACATTTAGAATAACCACAGTTTGAACAAACAAAACAGCCCTCTTTTACCATAATGGAATGTTGGTGACATTCTGGGCACTCCATGCTCTCCACTTCTGTTCCATCAGGAATGTATTTTTTCAAAGCACGTTCAACTCCGGCTTTCCACGTATTAATGGATTCACTATCTAACTGCAAACCTGAAACCAATTTAATCACTTGATCGATAGGCATACCATAACGTAATACCCCTGAAATCAATTTAGCGTAGTTCCAGAACTCTTTGTCAAACTTGTGAGACAACCCTTCTACCGTAGTTTTATAGCCACGTGTATTTTTATATTGGAAATCGTAACGTTTTTGGCCATTTTCATCCACCTCTTTGATGATTTTACCCACAGTAACGGTTTTAGGTAACAATAAACCTTCCTCATCGTCAGCTAAACCGGTAAAAATTTCATAAGGTTTTCCATCTTTCAAACCAATAAACGCAATCCACTTTTCCTTTTTGTTTTGGAAACGCACAACGTCACACTCTAACTCTTTCGGACGAACCAAATGGTCTTCTGTATAGCATACACAACGTTTATTTGGATCTTCTTTATCATCTTCTTTGTCATTTTTAGAAGCATTTACTAAAACGCCTGCACGCGAACCGTCACGATAAATAGTAACGCCCTTACATCCGGTTTTCCAAGCTTCCATGTACAAGCGAGCGACCAACTCTTCTGTAGCATCAGCTGGTAAATTAATTGTTACACTAATGGAATGGTCAACCCATTTTTGAATACGACCTTGCATACGTACTTTGTTCAACCAATCTACATCATTGGCAGTAGCTTTGTAGTAAGGCGATTTTGCAACTAATTCATCCAACTCCTCTTGTGTATAATGTTTTGTTACATCATAACCATTTACTTGCATCCAAGTTACAAATTTGTGATGGAATACGATGTATTCTTCCCAAGAATCGCCTTCTGTATCAACGAAATCAATGCGTACATTCGTATCATTTGGATTTACTTTACGACGACGTTTGTAAACCGTCATAAAAGCAGGCTCAATACCTGATGTTGTTTGCGTCATTAAACTGGTAGTACCTGTTGGAGCAATGGTCAAACAAGCGATATTACGACGGCCATATTTTACCATATCAGCATACATGTCAGGATCTGCCTCTTTTAAACGCAAAATAAAGGGGTTGTTTTTTTCACGTTCTGAATCAAATACAGTGAAAGCTCCACGCTCTTTAGCCATAATCACTGAAGAACGATACGCTTCTACGGCTATGATTTTGTGGATCTCTTCTGAAAAGTCTGTTGCTTCTTCAGTTCCATAACGATAGCCCAAAGCTGCCAACATATCACCTTCGGCAGTAATTCCTACACCTGTACGACGACCTTGTGAGGTTTTAGCTTTAATTTTTTGCCATAATTGTGACTCTGTCAATTTAATGTGCTCATCTTCAGGGTCTGAAGCAATTTTAGCTAAAATACCATCGATTTTTTCCATTTCCAAGTCGATAATGTCGTCCATTAAACGTTGCGCTAATTGCACATGTTTGCGGAAGAGATCGAAATTAAATTTAGCATTTTTAGAAAATGGATTTTCTACATAAGAATATAAGTTGATTGCTAATAAACGACAGCTGTCATACGGACACAAAGGAATTTCGCCACAAGGATTAGTTGAAACTGTGCGATAACCTAAATCAGCATAACAATCTGGAACAGACTCTCTTAAAATAGTATCCCAAAATAACACACCTGGTTCAGCTGAACGCCAAGCGTTATGAATAATTTTTTTCCATAAAGCACTGGCATCAATATCTTTTTGATGTGTTGGATTTGGCGAATCTACTGGATAATGTTGGTTGTATGAAGTTCCATTTTCTACAGCACGCATAAATTCATCATCTACTTTTACAGAGATATTAGCGCCTGTAATTTTGCCTTGTTCTAATTTAGCATCAATAAACTTTTCAGAATCTGGATGTTTAATAGAAACTGACAACATAAGCGCACCACGACGACCACCCTGCGCTACTTCACGCGTTGAGTTAGAATAACGCTCCATAAATGGAACGATACCTGTAGATGTAAGCGCTGAGTTTTTTACTGGCGAACCTTCTGGACGAATTTGAGATAAATCGTGCCCTACACCACCACGGCGTTTCATTAACTGTACCTGCTCCTCATCTAATTTGATAATAGCGCCATACGAATCGGCAGCACCATCAATACCAATCACAAAACAGTTTGATAAGGAAGAAACTTGGTGATTGTTACCAATACCAGTCATCGGGCTACCAGCTGGTACAATGTACTTAAAGTCTTTGAGCAACTCAAATACCTCTTCGCTTGATAGTGGATTTGGGTACTTTTGCTCGATGCGTGCAATTTCATTAGCTAAACGCCAGTGCATATCATCGGGCGTACGTTCGTATAAATTCTGTTCTGAATCTTTCAGAGCATATTTATTCACCCATACTTGTGCCGCTAACTCATCGCCTCCAAAATAATCACAAGAGGCTTTTTTAGCCTCTTCTTCTGAATAAATTTGTTTTTTCACGATAATAAACTTTTAATATAAATTATAAATAATATTGTCCGATTATTAAAGGGTTTGCATCAAGCAAAACATCTTTGCAATATTACAACTATTTCCAAAATAAAACAATAGACCCTAGTTTGTTTTTTATAAAGTTTCCCAAAATATTTTATAACAACCTAATTATCAAATAATTAATTTATCAACAATTCAAAAAAGTTTCCCAAAATAAAAATTTTACAAAAGGACAGGTTCACTAAAATGGCAACTAAAGTATTCACATCATGATAGTTAAAGCAAAAATAACTTGCAGTCGAACAGCTGCTTTAAAGACATAAAAAAAACGGTTTTCTTACAGAAAACCGTTTTTAAATTGAAAATATAAATTATACTAAAAATGACGAATTTGATCAGCCACCTGATTTGGTGTAAAACCAAGTTTTTCGTCTAACACTTTATATGGTGCTGAAAAACCAAATGATTCCAAACCAAAGATTTTACCATTCGCTCCAACTAAACCTAAAAGATTAACGGGTAAACCAGCAGTTAAACCAAAGATTTTGCTACCACGTGGTAAAACTTTTTCTTGATACTCTGCTGATTGAGATCGGAATAATCCTTCAGAAGGAACTGATACAATACGAATTCTCTTACCTTCAGCTCGTAAAATAGCAGCAGCATCAACCAAGGTAGATACTTCGGAGCCTGATGCTACTAAAATTACATCAGGATTACCATCACAACTTACCACATAAGCGCCTTTGTCAGCTTTATATGCTTCTACTTTACGATCGCCTGGCAAATCGTTAATATTTTGACGACTCAAAATAATAGCCGACGGAGTTGATACATTTTCAAGCATCAATTTATAAGCAGCAGTAGTTTCATGCACATCAGCAGGACGCAACACTAGCATAGAATTTCTACCACTGTGATTTTTAAGTTTTTCCATCAATCGAATTTGTGCTTCTTGTTCTACAGGTTCGTGTGTTGGACCATCTTCACCTACGCGGAAGGCATCATGCGACCAAATAAATTTCACAGGCAATTCCATCAAAGCGGCCATACGAACTGCAGGTTTCATATAATCGGAGAATACAAAGAAGGTTGCACATGCTGGAATAACACCACCATGCAGCGCCATACCAATACAAACACAAGCCATCGTTAATTCAGCAACACCAACTTGTAAAAAAGCTCCTGAAAAATCGGTGCGATTCATAGCATGTGTTTGCTTTAAGAAGCCATCTGTTTTATCAGAATTTGATAAGTCGGCACTAGAAACCACCATGTTTTCAACTTGTTTTGCCAATGAAGCTAAAACCGTAGCTGAAGCCGTACGTGTAGCTTGATTTGCTTTTTGCTCAATCAATGACCAATCTACCTTAGGCGCTTTACCAGAGAAGAATAACTCCATTTTAGCTGCTAATTCAGGATTAGCTTTTGCCCAGGCGGCTTTTTCTGCTTGTTTTTTAGCAACTAACGCTTTTAACTCTTCTTCACGTTTAGCATAAATAGCTTTTGTTTCCTCGAAAAACACAAATGGATTATCAGGATTTCCACCCAAATTTTTCACCGTATTAATATAAGCTTCACCACCAAATGGAGCACCATGAGTATCGCAACTGCCTTCAAAGCTTGTGTTGTCAGCTCTACGCCCACCTTTACCCATTATAGTTTTACCAATAATAAGCGTTGGTTTCTCTTTCTCTGCTTTTGCTTTCCTCAAAGCTTCACGAATTTGACTTGCATCATTACCATCAATTTCGATAATACGCCAGCCCCAAGCATCATACTTTTGAGCTACATTTTCACTGGTTACAGCACTTGTTTCAGTAGATAATTGAATATCATTTGAATCATAGAACATAATTAAATTATCCAACCCAAGATGTCCAGCTAAACGTCCAGCACCTTGTGAAATCTCTTCTTGTACACCACCGTCAGAAATAAAAGCGTAGATGGTTTGGTTCATCATTTCGCCAAATTTTGATTTCAAAAATTTAGCAGCAATAGCAGCTCCAACTGCAAACGCATGCCCTTGTCCAAGAGGACCTGATGTATTTTCTACACCACGCATAACATCAACTTCTGGGTGTCCAGGTGTTACACTGCCCCATTGACGGAACTGTTTTAAATCTTCTAATGAATATTTTCCAGTACAAGCTAATACCGAATATAGCATAGCTGACATGTGTCCAGGATCTAAGAAAAAGCGGTCACGACCTTCCCAACGTGGATTTTGTGGATCATATTCTAAAAATTCAGAATAAAGTACATTGATAAAATCAGCACCCCCCATAGCACCGCCCGGGTGACCAGAATTTGCTTTTTCAACCATTGACGCTGCTAAAAGACGAATATTGTCTGCAGCTTTGTTTAATTGTTCTACTGTGTTCATAGTAAATATATTAGGATTAAAATTATTTGAAATTTTGAATGAATTACAAAGATATAAATTTTCTTCATAAATCAGAGCTTAGACCATAGTTATTCCAAATTAAGGCGACTTCCTTTAGGATATTGTACACCATAACTTAATGTAAACGATTGCGATTCACCCGGCTGCAAATCAACTTCCCAAGTCAACACACCTGTTTCTTTATTATGATCAGAAGAAGGCGTAGTTTCTTTGAGTAGCTCTACTACAATATCTTTTTTTGTTGAAATTGGATATTGATCTTTCACTACCGCATGAATGGCTTTCGTTTGATTGTTTTTAATCGTTATCTTATAAGTTAAAACTACTTTTGTTGTTGAGCCTAAGGTTTTTATACTACTGAAATCTTTTACTTTTTCACGTACAACAGAAACGCGTTTGTCGGTTCCTAAAGTTAATTTCAATTTATCTTCGGTAGAGTTTGTATTGATATTAGTTTCGCCTACATACGAACCATCGTAGGTAATATTAGCCTTTCCACTCAATAAGTTCAAACTTGCCCAATCAGAGATTTCAGCCAATAAAAACGTTTCTGTATCCAATTTGGGGGCACAATAGTAATTAAAATTAGCTGTGGTTTTGTACGATTTTAAATCGACTGTTTGTTCTTTTCCATTGCCTGGAATGGTAAAAGGCATCTCTATATTATACTCCACATTCAAAGCAGTTTCGGTTTGAGTAATGAAATCTTCCATGCTTTTTGTCGTAATAATCACTACCCCATTTTTACCTTCTGAACCATATTGTGCTTCGGCTTGAGCACCTTTTAGCACGTTTTTAGACTTAATATAATTAGGATCTAATGATTGAGCATACTCTTCGCTAATAATTTCACCATCAAGAATATACAACAGTGAATTTGAAGACTTTACTTGTCTAGTAGTACCATAACCTGCAACAACAGCTTCTTCAAGAATCACAGCACCATCTTGATAATTTGCCATAGAAGGCGCAGCTACCATTGCATAGCGATACGTTGGTTGCATATAATCCAAAAACCACGTAGTAAAATACGAAGCCTCTTTATTAAATGAAGGTTTAGCAGTTTCTAGCGTCAATTTTACTTGATTCCAATCCAATCCTGTAAATTGACGCACTTTAGCTTTTCCTAATATGGTAATTGGTTTATCAGTAGACGCAATATTAATGTCATAATACGGCGTCCAACTAGCCGATGTGGTAAAATAACTAATATTAAACGTAGCTGACGTTGCCGCAGGAGCTGCTAACGTTAATTTCAAAATGCCAGTATGTTTACCACTTTTGCCTATTTCTTGCTGTAATTGTTTACTAAGACGTGCTATATGATTATCTAATTGCTCTTTTTTCTTATTATCAGCAACCACCGAAGCTTCTAAAGCCATTGCTTTGGTCTTGTATAAATCCATATTGGAGTTTATTTCAGCCACTGTTGCACCTTTTTCTACCAATGATAGATTATGTTCAACACTTTTACGTAATAAAGTCAATAAATCTTTATTGATTCTAATCGAAGTCATTACTTTGGTTAAATCCGCTTGATAAAGCTCCAAAGAATCGCGCAACAATTTCACAGACGGATTATCTTTGGTTGGTTCCAAATAATTAACCGAAAACTCCGAAGCTGTCACTATCACACCATTATTCACCTTAATTTTTAAACTATTACGATCAATTTGTGGGCTTAAACCTTCGATAATGACTTCATTTTCGCCCTGAACCAATGAAGCTGAAGCTGAATGAATTAACTCTGCACCAGAAAAATAGACATTAGCTTTCTTTAGAATCGCTTTCGCATTTACAGCAAAGGCAGTAACACTACTACAAAGTAGTAAAACTAAAAATAGCTGTTTTCCAAACGTTTTCATAAATTTAACGGATTTAAAATAATTATTTTACCCAATTTTCAACATCCTCTTTGGCAGGATTTGTCAAACCAAGTTTATTTTTTTTGTTGTAACCACACAAATCTTGATGTAGTTTATTAGGATTCTGCCCCTTTAATTTATCAACCATATCAAATCCTAACTTCTGCAAAGGTTCAAACCATTCAGGAGCGATGCCTAATGCAGTAAATTTAGCGGCGTCATCTTTCTTCTGAACTTTTTCAGGCTTCATTTGTGGGAAGAATAACACCTCTTGAATGGCTGTTTGTCCAGTCATTAGCATGACCAAACGGTCCATACCAATACCCATACCAGATGTTGGTGGCATACCATATTCCAAAGCACGTACAAAATCCAAATCAATAAACATGGCTTCGTCGTCACCTTTTTCACTCAATTTTAACTGCTCTTGAAAACGTTCCAACTGGTCGATTGGATCGTTAAGTTCTGAATAGGCATTACACAACTCTTTACCATTTACCATCAACTCAAAACGCTCGGTCAAATCAGGATTGTCACGGTGTTTTTTTGTCAATGGTGACATCTCTTTTGGATAATCGATGATAAATGTTGGTTGTATATAGTTACCTTCGCAAAACTCGCCAAAAATTTCATCAATCAGCTTACCTTTACCCATGGTGTCGTCTATATCCATATTCAGGGCTTTACATACCTCACGAATCTCTTGTTCTGTTTTTCCTGTCAAATCGTATCCTGTAAATTCTTTTATCGAATCGAGCATGGTAACACGTTTAAACGGAGGTTTAAAGCTAATCTGATGATTACCTATGTTCACTTTATCAGTGCCGTTTACATCTAAACACACTTTATTAAGCATACGTTCCGTGAAATCCATCATCCAATGATAATCTTTATACGACACATAGATTTCCATACACGTAAACTCTGGATTGTGTGTACGGTCCATTCCTTCGTTACGGAAATTTTTTGCAAACTCATAAACGCCTTCAAAACCACCAACAATTAGTCGTTTCAAATACAATTCATTAGCAATACGCAAGTACAATGGAATATCTAATGCATTATGATGTGTAATAAATGGACGTGCAGCTGCACCACCCGGAATCGACTGTAAAATAGGCGTCTCTACTTCCATATAACCATAACTATTAAAGAACTCACGCATAGATTGATAAACTTTCGTACGCTTTTGGAAGATTTCTTTAACACCCTCATTTACAACCAAATCCACATAACGTTGACGATAACGCATTTCGGGATCGTCGAATTTATCATAAGCTACACCGTCTTTATACTTTACAATAGGAAGAGGACGCAAAGCTTTACTCAGTACTGTTAATTCTTGACAATGAACGCTAATTTCGCCCATTTGCGTACGAAAAACAAATCCTTTGATTCCAATAAAGTCACCTATATCAAGTAGTTTTTTGAAAACCACATTATACATTTCAGGCTGTTCTTCGGTAGAGATATCATCGCGTGAAACATAAACTTGGATACGTCCTTTAGAATCTTGTAGTTCTACAAACGAAGCTTTACCCATAATACGACGACTCATAATACGACCTGCAATACACACAGGTTGACCGGATTCTTCGTCTTTGAAATTTGCTTTTATATCAGTAGAAAAGGCATCAACTGGGTACTCCGCTGCGGGATAAGGTTCTATGCCCATTTTACGCATAGCATCAAGACTCTGACGCCTAAATAGCTCTTGTTCTGAAAGTTCCATAACGTTATAATTAGTTTTTATGTTTTACTAAACAATTGTTTCATAAATTCATCAGCTTTTAAAGTACCAAGCACGCCATTTTGCACTGAAAATTCATCAAATTGAGTAACCTCGTCAGGTGCTTTTGTAGGATTGTATATCACAAATGGTACAGCATCAGCTGTGTGTGTTCTCAATCGGCAAGGCGTTGGATGATCCGGTAATATCGCTATTGTCACCGATTCTAAAATAGTAGTAGTGATTGCTTCAAGAATTGGCTTAATCAGACGTTCTGAAAGATATTCGATGGTTTTTATTTTCAAATCCACATCGCCTTCATGCCCTGCTTCATCACTTGCTTCTACGTGTACAAATACAAAATCGTCAGTTTTTAATGCTTCTATCGCCGCTTGTGCTTTGCCTTCATAATTAGTATTAAATAAACCTGTAGCACCTTCAACATCAAGAGATTTAAGCCCTGCGCTGATACCAATACCTTTTATTAAATCGACCGCCGATATCACCGAACCTGATTGAATACCAAATAAGTCAGATAACGGTTTCATAGATGATTTATAACCAGGCGACCAAAACCAAATGCTATTGGCTGGGTCTTTACCCTGAGTACGCCGTTTTATATTAACAGGATGATTTTCAAGCAATTGGTGCGAATGTAAAATTAGATCATTCAACAATTTTGCTGTTACTTCCGCTTCTGAAACTTGTGCAGTAATTAACACATCTTGAAAAGGCGTCCCCACTACATCGTGTGGTGGCGTACAAGTTATACGTTTGTCACCATTCTTTATTTTGCATAAATGACGATACGAAACACCATTAAAAAATTGTACTAGCTCAGAGCCTAATTCTTCTTGTAAAAAAGTTATTAATTCTGCAGCCTCTTCATTAGAGATGTGTCCTGCAGAATGATTTTTTATCTTGTTATCCTCAATACAAATTAAATTACAGCGCATTACCATTTCATCGGTTTCTATCGGAACGCCTATACTAGCAGCTTCCAACGTACCACGCCCTTCAAAAACGGAAGCTACATCGTACCCTAAAACCGATAAATTAGCAATTTCACTACCCGGAGAAAACCCCTCTGGAATTGTTCGTAGCAAGCCCGATTGTCCCATCTGAGTCACTTTATCTATAGTAGGCTTATGCGCTACCTGCAAAGGGGTTTTATTTCCCAATGTTGCAATTGGCTCATCGGCCATACCATCGCCTAAAATGACTATATATTTCATACTGTTTCGATATTGTTATTAATAATAACCTTTTCTAACTTCTCAAGCGTTTCAGCTAAAGACAAGGTACATTCACCACCAGCAGCATTCAAATGACCTCCGCCATTAAAGTAAGTCGCTGCCATTTTGTTAACAGGTATATCACCTTGAGAACGGAATGATAATTTCACTTTTTTAGCGTCTTCTCTTACCAAAATGGAGATATCAATACCTTCAATTGACAAAGGAATATTTACGAAACCCTCAACATCGCCTATTTGATATTCAAATCGCTCTAATTCCTCTAACGATAAGCTAATAACAGCTGTACGCTGTTCTTTGTACAGTTTCATTTTTTCGAGCAAACAGTACCCCATCAAACGTATGCGATGTTCTGAATAGGTATTATATACCAAACGATAAATATTATCCTTATCTATGCCTTTGGTCAACAATTCTGATATAATATTATAAATTTCAGGACTTTGAGAAGCATAGGAGAAATTTCCTGTATCTGTCATCATACCAACATAAATAGCTTCGGCACAATCTTTTGTAATTTGTTGACAAAATCCCATACGACAAATCAAACGAAAAACCAATTCGCTTGTCGATGAGATTTCAGGATGTGAAATGGTCACATCGGCAAATGCTTCCGGAAACAAGTGATGATCTATTAAAATTTTCTTTGCTTGCGACTGTTCCACAAATGGTTTAACGCCGTCAATACGTTTCAAATCATTAAAATCAACAGCAATCAACAAATCTGCATCTGCGATTAAAGCTTGCACTTCTTTAGGGTTTTCTTCTAAGATGACAATCTCAGTAGCTCCAGACATCCAATTAAAAAAACTGGGGAAACGATTGGGTACAATAACAACAGAATTCTTCCCTACCTCTTTTAAAAAATGATATAAAGCCAATGAAGAGCCTATAGCATCACCATCAGGTGATAAATGTGTTAAAATCACAATACGTTCAGCAGTATCTATTAGCTCGTACGAACGGGATACATTATCTTCGTGAATAATTTTAGTCAACATAAACTGATAATTATATTTTAACTTACAAAGATAAGAAAAAAAATACAGAATTGTCTGTATTACAAAACAAAAAAACCAAATAAGATTATGACCTGCATCTTATTTGGTTTTTATAATTATCTCAACAAAAAATTATTTACGCTCCATGCAGCGCTGCTGCCATTTCCAAGCAGATTCCAAAGTCTCTTCTATAGTAGCCTTAGCTTTCCACTTAAGCACTTTTTGAGCCAAAGATGGATTTGCCCACACTTGTTCAATATCACCTTCGCGACGACCAACGATTTCATAAGGAACCTTTACGCCATTTACAACTTCAAATGTTTTAATCAATTCCATTACGGACAAACCTTTCCCTGTACCTAAATTGTACACTTCTGGTTCTTGTATGTCTTTATTCAAGAGACGTTCTACTGCCGTAACATGAGCATAAGCCAAATCCATTACGTTTATATAGTCACGAATACAAGTACCATCGGGCGTATTGTAATCGTTTCCAAAAACTTTAATTTTTTTATGGAGTCCCGCAGCGGTTTGCGCCACAAAAGGCACCAAATTATTAGGAACACCGTTAGGCAACTCGCCAATAGCAGCCGAAGAGTGCGCACCAATTGGATTAAAATAGCGTAACAAAATACTTTTTATGGCAGGATTAGCGTGAACCGTATCCACTATAACTTCTTCGCAAATCTGTTTTGTATTGCCGTATGGCGATAAGGCTTTCTTAATAGGCGCTTTTTCATCTACAGGCAACACATCTGGTTGTCCATAAACAGTACACGATGAAGAAAATACCAAATTCTCCACTTTGTGAATAGGCATCAATTCCAGCAGTGTAACCAAAGATACTACGTTGTTACGATAATATTTCAATGGTAATTCTACAGACTCTCCTACCGCCTTACTTGCAGCAAAATGAATAACAGCCTTAATACCTTCATGTTTAGTCAAAAACTTATCCATTGCCACATAGTCGGTACAATCAATATTCTCAAACACAGGACGTTTGCCCGTGATCTGCTCAATACCATTAAGTACTTCAATATTCGAATTCGATAAATTATCAACCACATATACATCAAAACCTGCTTCCATAAGCGCTACTACAGTATGTGAACCTATATAACCGGTACCACCTGTAACCAACACTTTTGGTGATGATGTAAACATACTTATCACTTGTTTTATTTTTTTGGTTACTTCCATAGTTGTTGTGGATAAACTCCTTCACGAATTAATTTACTGATTTGTAAAACCACTTGTGGACGATCTTCGGCGTAAGTCACTCCAAACCATTTTGCAGGTGTATCAATAACTTCACAAGTAGCTTTATTACTGCTAATCAAATCGTCAACAACCGTAGGAATATAGTATTCTGACTTGGGATCCATGCCTCGTTCAGATAGGAAAGTGGCAAATGATTGTTCTGAAAACGAAAAATAATCAGGCGTAAATCCCCACATATTCATGGAAACTAATGATGTATTAGGAATTGTTTCATACCCACCTTGTTCCAAGGGATATTGAATAATTCCACTTGAACATTCTATAGCTGTACGCTCCACAATAGAAGTTAACAAACCTTGTTCATTGACTCTACAAACGCCACGGTTGACAGAACCACTTTCTGACAACGTGTTGCTAATGTGGTATCCTATCATACAATAACGACCTACTTGACCTTCAACCTTCGTCAAAAAATCTGATAAAAGTTGATAGGACTCTCGTCCATAGAAATCATCTGAATTGATTACTGCAAAAGGCGTATCAACGACATCTTTTGCCATCAAAACAGCATGATTTGTACCCCAAGGTTTAATACGTTCCTTATCGTAGGCGATACCAGCTGGAACCTTGTCTATCTCTTGGAAAACCACTTCTACAGGAATGTGATTTTCATATTTACTTACAATCTGCTTCCGAAATTCATCTTCAAAACTGTGACGAATAACAAAAACCACTTTACCAAATCCTGCTCTAACGGCATCATAAACGGAATAATCCATAATGGTCTCGCCATTAGGACCAACCCCATCGAGCTGTTTAAGACTCCCATAACGACTGCCCATTCCAGCCGCCAAAACTAACAATGTAGGTTTCATACTGAGTATTATGTGTGAAAATTCGTGCAAAATTACATAAAAAAATTGATTGGAAAAATCTTGAATACGTATTTCAGAAATAAAAAATCCTATCTATTTCTTTCACAAGAAGATATAAGTTATCAACACAATAATTATTGAAAAGAGATTTTTTAATTTATAATCATAAAACATCAACTTTACTATTCAATTTGTTATTTTTGCCGTATATTTTAAAAAAATATATTATCTTTGAACGATTTTTTAAATTAACATAGATACACCTCTCAATTTATGGCACATCACATCGATAAACTGGATAAAAAAATCCTACAAATGATTTCTCAAAACGCACGTATTCCCTTTTTGGAAGTAGCTCGCGAGTGTAATGTTTCTGGTGCTGCTATTCACCAACGTGTACAAAAACTTACAAATATTGGCGTTATAAAGGGCTCTGAGTTTATTATAGACACCTATAAAATTGGTTATCAAACTTGTGCTTATGTAGGTATTACCATCAAAGAAATGTCATACTATAAAAGTGTAACTGAAGCCCTTAAAAACATTCCAGAAGTAGTGGAATGCCACTCTACTACTGGGCGTTATACGATGTTTGTGAAAATATATGCCAAAGACAACCGTCATTTGATGGACATCATCATCGAAAAAATTACACCAATAACAGGTATAGGCAATACTGAAACTTTTTTAATTTCACTTGACGAAGTTTTTAATCGTCAAATTTCAGCTTTTGAAACTAAAGAGATTCCAGAATAAGGTGCTTCAATCCAACCTATAAAACGCTATATTAAAAAATGTAGCGTTTTTTTATTGTAAACGGTCAAATACCCTATTCTGTTAATAACTTTTTCCTGAAACTGTTTATAAACCACGTAAGTTGAGCTATTTTTGCAATTTAATATTGTAGTTATGCGCAGTAACGACTTTGATTTAACGAACGAAGAGCTTGCTATCATCAAAAACTATGAAGAAGCCAATAAAAAAGGGCATTCAGAATACTTTGATGTAGAAGATTTGGAGTTTATCATTGAACACTATTTACATTTGGGTAATGTAGAAAATGCCCAAAACGCGCTTCGTTTTGCCCTAAAACTACACCCTGACAGCTCGCATTTACAATGTAAAAAAGCACGTATTTATACTAGTTTAGGACGTTTTGAAGAAGCACTTGATCTTATCAATCAATTTCAAGAGGAAGGCAATCCTGCACACATATTTACAAAAGCAGAAATTTTGCTAAAAACCGATCATAAACAGGAAGCTGTAATCCTTTTTAAAGAATTAGTAAATGCTTATGCAGAAGACGACTTAGCCGAAATCTGTTTGGACATTGTAATGATGTTACACGTATTTCAAGACTATCACCACAGTTCCTATTTTATTCAAAAAGGACTTAAAAAAGATCCTAAAAACTTAGACCTTTTAGTAGAATACGCCGTTTATTTAGAACAATTAAACGAATCTGAAAAAGCGATTGAAATCTACAATCGTATCCTTGATATTGAACCTTATAAATCATCGGCTTGGTTTTGTTTAGGACTCCTCCATTTTAATTTAGAACAATATCGTGAAGCCTTGAATGCTTTCGACTTCAACATTGCGATCAATCCGAATGATACAATTGCATGGTTGCAAAAGGGACACTGTCACTTCAATTTAGAAGAATATGTGCCCTCTATTAAAGCTTACAAAAAATACTTAACTGACTATCCCGAAGACAGTGTCGTTACGGCATTTTTAGGCGAATGTTATGAAAATTGTGAAGTATACGATTTAGCATTAACCTATTTTTTACAAGCTGCTAAATTAAATCCCGGCAATGGCGATGCTTGGCTCGGCGCTGCAATTTGTATGGTTGAAACTGAAGAGTACCACAAAGGTTTTGAGTACATTAAAAAAGCCATTGATGCAAATCCTGATTCTGCAGAAAACTATGCTGTTTTAGGCGAAATTTTGGATAAAAATAATTTAATTGAAGAGTCAAAAATTGCTTACCTACACTCATTGGAACTGGAACAAAAACAACCTGAAACGTGGAAAGAATTGGGCGATTTATACATGCAATCGGGTGAGTTTGAACAGGCTGTTCCTTGTTACGAAAAAGCCTTTGAGCAGGACCCAACACTCGATAAACTCACGCTCCTCATGTCGATGGCTTATTACGCTATAAAAGATTATGATAAAACACTAGATTTTTTTAGTTTAGCAAAACAAACTTACAGCAATGCGCTCGAAATATTTTTGTCCGTATTTCCCGAAGCCAAATCATTACTAATTAAATAATTTCTATGAGAAAACTGGTATTAAGCATTTTATTAGTCTTACCATTATCGTTATTTGCTCAAGAACAAACTTCTAAAGATTCCCTATCTCTAGTTCAGCAGGTAGAACACTGGTATGATGCCAATATGAATTACACCAATATCACACTTTTAATGACTGTTGAAAGTTCGTTCATTCCATTTCCATCTGAAATAGTAATTCCACCAGCAGCTTATGTCGCTAGCAAGCCCGAAAGTGATTTAAATATTTTTTTAGTGGTGCTGTTTGGTACGTTAGGCGCTATTATTGGGGCACTTATTAATTATTACTTGGCTTTATGGCTCGGTCGACCTATTATTTACAAATTTGCAGATAGTAAACTTGGACATTTATTGTTTTTGAGTAGCGAAAAAATTAAAAAAGCGGAAGATTATTTCAACAATCATGGAAAGGTATCCACTTTTATTGGGCGTTTAGTGCCTGGTATTCGACAACTCATATCAATCCCAGCCGGTTTAGCCAAAATGAATTTAGGTAGTTTTATTCTATTCACAACCCTCGGTGCAGGTATATGGAATACAATATTAGCTTTCATTGGTTATTTAGCTCATGGTCAAGCTGATTTAATCAACAAATATAACCACGAGTTATCAATAATAATGCTCGTTTTAGTAGGTTTAGCCGCCATTTGGTTAATTGCTAAGACACTCATCAAACGCAAAAAATAAGTTAGCCAACTATTTTAGTAACTGTATTCCTTCTGCTAATTATGTTACATTACGGATTAATTGGAAAATCACTAAAGCACTCTTTTTCAAAAGATTACTTCACAGGTAAATTTGAAAAAGGACACATTAACGCCGATTACTCTTTGTGCGAATTAGCAGATATAGAAGAAATTAAAGAAGTATTCTCAAAACAATGGCAAGGTTTAAATGTTACCATTCCATATAAAGCACAAATAATACCTTTTTTAAATGAAATTGATAACCTTGCCGCAAAAATTGGAGCTGTAAACACGATTCAATTTAGTAAAAAAGAGGGACAAACATGGCTAAAAGGCTTTAACACGGATGTTATTGGATTTGAAACAACACTAAAACCACTCTTACAAACACACCATACACACGCTTTAGTGTTAGGTACTGGTGGTGCCTCAAAAGCTGTAACCTACGTCCTTAACAAATTAAACATTCCATACACGTACGTATCGCGTGAAGCTGGTCTTAATAAGTTAGGTTACGAGGAACTTACGTCTGACATAATTTCCACACATACGTTAATAATTAACACGACACCACTCGGTATGTTTCCCGATTTGGAGAGTTATCCAGATATTCCATATGAAGCTATCGGTGAAAAACACTTACTTTACGATTTGGTATATAATCCCGTCAAAACGCAATTCTTGTTACAAGGAGAAACACACGGTGCCACCATAAAAAATGGTTTAGAAATGCTTATTAATCAAGCAGAAGCAGCTTATGAAATATGGAATCAATAAAAAAGCCTTACTATAAAAAGTAAGGCTTTTTTATTATATAACACTGTGATTAAAATCTATACGATAAGGATAAAACCACATTATGTGTATTGGTAACAACTTTGGCTGCATTCAGTTCTGTAGTTTCATACGGTTTGAACAATTCGTTTTTTTGACGATACGCATACGTTAAATCAAGCCCAAAACCTCCGTAACGATAACCAAAACCACCTGCTGCATAAAGTGAACCTTGATCTTTAAAATATTCCATATCGGTACGAATAGTATTTTTCGGAGGAACCTTCGTCGCTTTATCATCCACAGATGCCGTTTGATAAGCAAAACCGCCGCGTACCGAAAAGGCCTCTGACAAACGATATTCTGCTCCTACTTTGAATGTATGACCAGACAATGCATGCATGTTAATAGAATCATTTTCTGACGCATAAGCATTGCCATTCTCAAAAACATCAGTTTCGTTCACTTCCGATTTCAAACGAGTAGATCCGTTATAGTCTGTAAACAGATAATCAAAACTAATAATAGCAGACTTACCGATAATAAATCCAACGCTAGCTTGAAATTTCAATGGCGTTTGGTATAAGTAAGAAGCATATCCGCTAGGTGCTTTAGTTGTACCAATATATCGATTATTGTCTACGTGTTGTATATCATAATCCAGTTCTGCATAAAATCGATCGGTCATAGCATAATAAGTTGGCGTATGAAAGGACAATCCTAAACGCATAAATGACGTAGGACGCACAATGGCTCCAAACTTGAAATTAAAACCAACACCAGTAGTATAAAAATTATTCCGCAAAACAAAATTTCCACCAGCTTCAAACGTTTCGCCATAGGCAGAAGTAATGGCATAATCAATGGATTGTAAATTAAAACCTACTCCAAGATATAACACATTACTAATATTAGCGCCATAATTAAAACCAAACTCATCAACACTACCACTTTCCACGCCCTTGTAACGTCCAATAGATTTTTCGCCATTAGCTAACAATGAATACCAACGCAATGAATCTGCTCCAACGCCAGGATTTATCAAGTAACCTTGATAAGCCAACTCTGAAAGCCATGATACAGCAAGATTTTTAAAAGAAGATGCTGCTAATTCAGATTTTCCTACATGAGTGAAGCTAGCCATGTAATCGGTCATTGAATTCAATGATTCACCACCACTAATATCCACATATCGATGAAAATTTTTCAAACGATTGTAGGAGAAACTAAAGTTATTTGCAACTAAGCCATGTTCTCGGGTCGGGTCAATAAGCGCAACGACTAAAGCTGCATTATTAATATTAAAATTTAATTTGGATCCTGTTGAAGCTACCTGTTCCCAATTAGAATTGGTTTGTACTATCATAAGATTACCTGTTAAGGTCATTTCTGAACTTCTATAAATAGCCAATCCGGCAGGATTATCATTAATACTCGAAGCATCGCCACCTAAAGCTCCAAAGGCACCTGCCATACTCATATAACGAGCAGTTCCATTAATTGAATTATCAGCATAACGCAAAGCATCAAAAATGCCTTGTGCCGAAACTGACATTCCTGCCAACCATAATATCAATATAATTATATTACGTTTCATAGTTACAAAACACATTTAAAATTAAACCTTAACGACGTGTAGTACGGCTACTTGAAGA
>Ga0208195_1000713_pt1 | contig 41934 bp, 41 predicted proteins | sample AD_UKC077_MetaG_FD_184441 | JGI IMG/M metagenome (GOLD analysis project Ga0208195, IMG submission 184441) | Active sludge microbial communities of municipal wastewater-treating anaerobic digesters from USA - AD_UKC077_MetaG (SPAdes) (version 2) | ecosystem: Engineered > Bioreactor > Anaerobic >... | reverse complement strand
GTTTTATAGGGATCGAAATTTTTAGAAGCTCTTTTGTAAGGAGATGCAAAAGCTTGTTGTCCTTTAGAATTTTTTATTTCTCCATTTACTGAAATTGTCGAAAAATCATAATCATATCCCTTGGCTTGTAAGAAATTTCTAATATATTCTGGACCTATTTCAATTGATAAATAAAGTTGACAACGAGTTTTAAATTCGACACTTGTGAAAATACGTCCGCTTTTAATAGCAGGATCTTTCAACATATCGTTTAACAGAGCTTGTCTCTCATCTTCATCTTCGCCTAAACCACTAATATGAAAATACACAGTTTTCCCTTCATTTGTAAACTTTGCTTCTGTAAATTCCATATTTTGTTGAGAATAACCAACCAAGACTATTAGAAGTAAAACTAAACAAACAATTACTTTTGTTCTCATAACTTTTCAGTTTATTAAATAAATTAATTTTAAATTGTTCAACCCCAACACAAAGCCTATACTATGCAAACATAACAATTATTTTTTAATATTACTATAATTTAACGATTTTTTTACAAAAAGGTTGCTAATTTGTAATTTAATTTAATAAATCATCACTAATTCGATTCACTTCTAAATTGAGATGTAGAAGATATAAGAAAATCTGATTTTAATTTAGTCTTTATTTCCTGAAAAAATTTGTTCAAAAGAATAGTCTTCTTGTAATTGAAACAAATACACATTGGAGTTGGAGTAGGATTGTGCGGAATATTGAGGTCTTGAAACAAAAACTTGTTTCCCACTAAGTCCTTTATGTACATTTTCATTTGCTACCATTCTCGTTAAATTATTTCCATATTTTAAGTAATTTTTTATCCAAAAATTGATTGCATCATAAGCTAGGAACGAATTTTCATCAGGTTCTGCTAAGAAAATATTACGATAACTTTCTACAAAAGTTTTAGTTTCTTCATCAGTATAGTCAATGTTTATGCCTGAAAAATAAGTAAATTTAGAATTTAAATAATACTTTGGATCAATAGTTTCGTAATCTAAAATAGTAGGGTCACCGATTAAAGTAATGTCATAATCTTTTAGTGGGAATAAGCTCAAAAAGATTTTTGTGCAAGAAACCTCGTTTTGAAAAGGTAAAATAAAAACATTTTCTTGTGTTTTTGAAACGAAATCTGTTAAATTAAGTAGCTTTCCACCACTATATTTAATGATTTTAACATTTGTAGAGTTACCTAGTTTTGAAACTATTGCATCATAATGATCAGTTGCTAGTTTTATTTGCTCTGCTGTCGTACCTTGAATTATCAAATACAAATTATCTTTATTTTCCGCAGCATATGTAGCAATGCAATCTATTACAGCTTCGGTTGTGGGTCTGATAAGTATATTTTTGTTGTTATTAATTACAACATCACTTTGATTTACAAAAGGCAATAAGATATACGGCTTAGTGTCATAAAGGTTTGTATTTAAATAATCAATCTGTGATTTAAACGCAGGACCAACAATTATGTCTGTTGATTTTAGTTTTCCTTCTTTTAATAAATTTGCAATTACGGTATTATCTTTTCCTATATCATAAACATTTACTGTGATATCAACATTGTTGTTTTCAAACTTTTCTAAGGCAAGCAAAATTCCAGAATAAAAAGAAAGTATTGTTTCAGTAATTAAATATAGTCTTTGTTCTTTTTTTCCAGCCTCTTGTCTGTATAAGTTATTCAAATTTGCATCAACTTCAAAAGGTAGCAAAATCGAAATTTCTATTTTATTTTCAAAAGAATACCAGTTCTCATCATTTTCAAAATCAATGTTTAATAAATCATCAATATTACTATCATCATTATCATTAGTGTTGTTTAGAAAATTATTTTCATTTATTTGTTCATTTTTATTATTTTCATTTTTATTTGTTTGTTCATTTTTTTTAGGAATTTTTAAAACATTTCCCACCAAAAGTCTATTATTATCAATTTCAGGATTTAAATTTATCAATTCTTCTTTTGTAATATTATATATTCGTGATATACCATATATAGTTTCGCCTTTTTCTATTAAGTGATAAATAAAATTAACAGTATCTTTATCTTTATCTGTTTCTTGAATTTTTGTGTCAATTAAATTATATGGAAACATTATCTCTTGTCCGACTTTCAATGCACTTCCTTGTTTTATATATGGATTAATAGTGTAAAAATCAACTTCGCTTATTCCATATTTTCTGCATAATGAGTATAAGGTGTCGCCAGGTTTTACCGTATAAATAATATGTTTTCCGTCTGCCGAAAATTCATTAAGTACAGGTATTTGTAAAGTTTGTCCTATTTTAATATTTGTGCCTTGTAAGTCAGGGTTCGCTTTATAAAGTTGTTCTTCACTTACGCCATAAGCTTTACAAATAGAATAAATGGTGTTCCCTTCGGCTACAGTGTGAATATAAAATTTTTCATTATTGATTATTGTTTTTTCAGTAGATATTTCAATCTCAGTTTGTGCTGACAAAACATTTGTGAATAAAAAAGAAATTACAATAAACGACAAAAAAATATTTTTCATAATACAAATTTTGACACAACAAAATTACAAAATATTTTTATAAAACAAAGCAGTATCTGATAAAAGAAATTTTAATATTTAATACTAACTATTTATTATTTAAGACAAAATTTAGGACAAAATTATTCAAGTTGTCTTAAAAGTGTTCAATTCTAAGCCAAAACTAAGCTAGTAGTTGAACACTTATAAGACAAAATAATTTTTTATTCTTTTACAGGAATATTTTTTAGAGTTTCAACCATATAGTTCCAAAACTTTTCAACAGAAGAAATTAATATTCTTTCGTCTGGAGAATGTGGATAGCGTATTGTAGGACCAAAAGAAATCATATCCCAATTTGGATAAGCTGCACCTAATATTCCACACTCTAAACCAGCGTGAATAGCTTTTATTTCTGGAGTTTTGTTGTATAATTTTTCATAAGTTTTAAGCATAGTTTTTAAAATTGGAGAATCCATATTAGGTTTCCAGCCAGGATAAGCACCTTCGTATGCAACTTCAGCACCTATTAAGTTAAATAAGCCTCCAATTTTGTACATAACTCCTTCTTTTGCAGAGTCAACGGAACTTCTTACCAAGCAATGTACAGCAAATTTTCCATTTATACATTTTACTATTGCCAAATTATTTGATGTTTCAACCAAGCCTGGCATAGCATCGCTCATTCTTTGAACGCCGTGAGGACATGCATAAACTGCTTTGCAAATCTTGTGCATTTCATCGTTAGCCATAATTTTTGCTGGAGCATCAGTTTTTTCAACTTTCATTTGCAAGTCTGGTTCAGATTTAGAAAACTCTTGTTTAAAAGTTTTCTCAAATTTAGCGACTTCGCTTTCAAACTTAGTAGCTTCTTTTTCAGCAATTGCAACAATTGCAAACGACTCACGAGGAATAGCATTTCTTAAACTTCCACCATTAATTTCTGCAATTTTTAAATCGTAAAAATGTGTAGCATAAGTCAAGAAACGGAATAATATTTTGTTTGAGTTTGCTCTACCAATATTAATGTCCATTCCACTATGTCCACCTTTTAGTCCTGTTACAGAAAGTTTGTAAGCAACAAAACCTTTTGGCATTTCAACTTCTGGATAATTCATAGTTACGTTAACATCAACACCTCCAGCACAACCAACATAAAGTTCGCCTTCGTCTTCTGAATCTAAATTCAATAAAATATCACCTTTCAAAAGTCCTGATTTTAGGTGATTTGCTCCAGTCATTCCAGTTTCTTCGTCAATTGTAAACAAAGATTCTATAGGACCATGTACTAAACTTTTGTCTTCTAATACAGCCATTGCAGCTGCGCAACCCATGCCGTTATCTGCTCCCAAAGTAGTGCCATTTGCTTTAACCCATTCGCCGTCAATCATAGTTTCGATTGGGTCTTTTTCAAAATCGTGAACTTTGTCGGAGTTCTTTTGAGGAACCATGTCTAAATGACCTTGCAAAATAACACCTTTTCTATTTTCCATGCCAGGACTAGCAGGTTTGCGGATAATTACATTACCAATGTGGTCAACAATTGTCTCTAATCCAAGACTTTCGCCAAAATTCTTCATAAATTCAATTACTTTTTCCTCTTTTTTAGAAGGACGAGGTATTTGAGTTAATGAATAAAAGTGTTTCCAAACTCTTTCGGGATTTAATTTTTTAATTTCACTCATAATTTAATTTTTTATATTTTTTTTACTATTTTTGAAGTCATAAAACTAAATAAAATAAACAATATTTACAAAAAATTGTATTAAAATAAATTTAATTAAATGAAAAAAATATTTTTAACACTTACATTAATCTTATTAACTCAGCTTATCTTTACTCAAACTACCATCAATTGGTTAGATTTTGAAACAGCTGTTGAAAAGCAAAAAGAAAATCCAAAAACAATTATTATTGATATGTACACCGACTGGTGTGGGTGGTGCAAAAAAATGGATGCTGAAACTTTTCAAAACCCGCATATTGCTAATTATATAAACACATTTTTTTATCCAGTAAAATTTAATGCCGAAGGTTTTGATACTATAAATTATAAAGGTAAAGTTTATGTAAATCCTAATGTTGGAAGACGTTCAACTCACCAGTTAGCTCAAGAACTTATGGGCGGACGAATGTCGTATCCTACAATGGTTTATATAGATTTTGAAGAACAAGTTTATCCAGTTCCTGGATATATGAATCCACAAAACTTAGAACCATTATTAATTTATTTTGCAGAAAGAATAAATAAATTGGCAAATTTCGTAGATTTTCAACAAGAATTTAAAGAAACTTTTTTCCCAGATAGTACATCTAAAAATACTGGAGACATAAATTGGGTAGAGTTAGAACAAGCTTTGGAATTAAGACTTACAAAACCTAAGAAAATTCTACTTTTTGTAAATTCTGATTTTAATAATGGCAGTAAAGTAATGCTTGCATCTTCTTTAAGGCATCCTGTAATTTCAAACTTAATAAATGAAAATTTTTATCCCGTAAAATTTAATTTCAACCATCAAGATACAGTACAAGTTTATGAAAATACTTTTATAAACGAGCAGTTGCAACCTAACTACCCACATCAATTTATTATCGCACTTTTGCAACCCGACATAAGACTACCCTCAATAGTGTTTTTTGGAGAAGATTTTTCTCTAATTTTTGCTTTGAGAGGATATCAGTCTGCACAACAATTAGAAAGATTTTTAGAATTTTTTAGTAAAGATTTACATAAAACAGGCGAAGATTGGACAAAATTTAATGAAAACTTTAAATCTAAACTTTAGCTTTTAATTAAGAAGTGAAAAATATTTTTTAATTTTACAAAAAAAACTGTAAGTATGAAAAAACTAATTTGGTTAATTTTATTGAGTGGAGTTTTAATTTCAAAATCCTATTCACAAAAATGTTTTATTGATGAGGCAGAAAACATTGCAATAAACACAATTAACGAAAAAATCAATCCTATTTCAAAAAATACTCAAAATTTTGAAATTAAAAATTTAGAAGTAGTTTATTTTAATGAAAATGAGGTGTTTTATCTTGTGAATTTAAGACCTCAAGGTTTTATTTTAATTTCATCTGAAAAATCAGTTGAGCCTATTTTAGCATTTTCATTAGAATCTGATTACGATATTGAAAATAATCCATCAGCCAAATTTTGGATAAATAATTATGCAAAGCAGATAGAATATAATATTCAAAATGCTACAAAAGCTCCTTTAAATGTAGATAAAGAATGGCAAAGACTAAGTCAAGATCCAAAAGATTTTGTCTCAAAAACGAATATAAAAACAGTAGAGCCTTTGTTGTTTACAAAATGGAGTCAAGGTAAGTATTATAATGCTCACTGTCCTGTTGATGTCGCTGGATCTGATGGACATGTGGTTGTTGGTTGTGTTGCTACCGCTATTGGACAACTAATAAATTATTTTAGATATCCCTCTGTCGGTGTGGGAAGTTATGGATATGAGCATCCAACATATGGCTGGCTTGAAGTTGATTTTTCGGAACAGCACTACGATTATGACATGATGCCAATATTTCCAACAGATTACAATGATAATTTAGCTCGTCTTTTATATAATATAGGTGTGTCAGTTGATATGAATTACGGACCACAAGGAAGTGGAATGTACAATCACAAAGGAGCATATACATTATATACTTATTTTGATTATGCACCAGAGACTACTTATTTATTTCGCGATTCTTTACCCGAAGATTTTGATTGGAATGGTAATCTAGTTTCTCATTTAGATCAAAAAATTCCACTATATTATGCAGGCTGGGGAGATTATGATTATATTTCAGGTCATGCTTTTATTTTTGACGGATATAGCGACTCAACACATTATCACATAAATTGGGGCTGGGGAGGTTCTATGGATGGTTATTTTTTTATTGAAAATTTAAAACCAGGTGGAAGCGATTTTACACTTGCACACGAAGTTATTGCGAATGCGGTTCCTAACAATCCATGCCAAGGTTGTTCTGAATTAAAAATATTAAATTCAATAGAAGGAGTTATTGAAGACGGCAGTGGACCTTTAAATAATTATCAAAATGATTTAGAGTGTTCGTGGTTGATTACACATACGGATTCAATAAGTGGAGTTGAGTTTGAGTTTTTGAGATTTGAATTAGACGAAAATGATTATTTAATATTTTATGAAGGTGAGAATGAACAAGCTCCAGTGGCAAATACTTTTTTTGGTGGACAAACAGTAGAAAATTTTGCCGTAAATTCAGAAAAAGTATTAATTAAATTTGTTAGTGATGCCGAAAATACCGATTTGGGTTGGCTTTTAAAATATAAAGCAGTTTTACCTAAATATTGCGACATAATAAAAGTGTTAACAGAACCAGAAGGAATTATAAGTGATGGGAGTAATTCTTATCAATATCACAACGATACTTATTGCACTTGGAAAATACAACCAACAGATGTAGAAAATATTGAAATTACTTTTTTAGAGTTTGATATAGAACCAATAAATGATTATGTAAAAATACTTAATTCTGATGGGCAATCTGTGGCGACACTTTCAGGCGATGTTTTGCCCGATAAAATACTAATAGAAGGAAATAAAGCTACAGTGATTTTTAAAACAAACAATGATATTAGAGCCGGTGGTTTTAAACTTAAATATCAAACTAATGTAAATAGTAGTGAAGAAATTTTTGCAAATAAAATAGAAATATACCCAAACCCTGCAGAAGATTTTCTGAATATTAAAATAAATAATGATAGAAATTATACCATTAACATTATAGGTATAGACGGTAAAATTTATTTAACTAAAACTGAAAACTCAAACTCACAAATAAATATAAAAAATCTTAGTTCAGGAATTTATTTTATTGAGATAATTCAAGATGATGAAATTTTAAGGCAAAAATTTGTGAGGAAATAGTTGGGGGAATTTAATATATTCCAAAAGAAAAACTGAAGATACTGCATATTATTAAATAATAAATATTTTAAAATGACATACAAGATTAAAATAATTGGACTCATATTGTTCATGATAATTGGGCAAGTTGTATTTGGACAAAGCGATAAAGACAAGGCTCTTGAAAAAGCAATCGAAGCAGTTAAACTAATGGATAGTGGTAATGTTGATGAGAGTATAAAATTGCTTGAAGAAGCACAAAATCTTGATCCAAACAGATTTGATTATCCTTACGAGTTAGCTTATGCATACTATTTAAAAGAAGATTACAATGAAGTAATTAAAATACTTGAAGGTGTTATTAATCATAAAGATGTAAATGATAGGTTGTTTCAATTGTTAGGTAACAGCTATGATATGATTGGAGAACCAGAAAAAGCACTTGAGAGTTATGATAAAGGACTTGAAAAATTTCCAAATTCGGGTGCAATTTATTTGGAAAAAGGCAATGTATATTGGATGAAAAAGGAATATGAAAAGGCATTGTTGTTTTATGAAAAGGGAATAGAAGTTGCCCCGCAATTTCCTTCTAACTATTATAGAGCGACTTTGCTATATTGTAATTCATCAGAGGAAGTATGGGGTATGATTTATGGGGAAATTTTTATGAATTTAGAACCAAATAGCAAAAGAACTGCTGAAATAAGTAAACTTCTTTATAACACATATAAAAATGAAATCACATTTACTTCTGACACATCTTTTTCAGTAAGTTTTAGTAAAACAGCACTAATAAATATTGATGATTTACAAGATCCAAATAAAATGAAACTACCATTCGGAGTTGGAGTTTACGAGCCGACTATAATGATGTCAATGATTAATGAAAAATCAATTGATTTAAACTCGCTTAATAGAATACGTACAAATTTTATTAAAATGTATTTTAAAAATAATAATAATAAAAAATACCCAAATATTCTTTTTGATTATCAAAACAAAATATTAAAAGCAGGACACTTTGAAGCTTATAATTATTGGATTCTGATGAAGGGCGATGAAGCATTATTTAGAATTTGGCATTCTGCAAATACAAAAAAATGGGACAAGTTTGTAAAATGGTTTACTGATGATAAAAATAGATTAAAACTTGATAGTTCAAATAAATTTTATAGCGGGCAATATTAAATTAAAAAAATGAGAAAAATGAAACCGAACTTTAAATTTATTCTCTGTCTAATCATTTTTCTCACAACTGGAAAACTTGCAATTGGACAAGATAAAGAAAGTTGGAGCCATGATCTAGGGATTAATTTATTACAACTACCTGCAACAACTCTTGATTTGGTTTATGAATTTTCAAATAATCCAAGATATACTTTAAGTGTTAACTCAGGTTACACCATAAATTATGCAAAAACTTTTGATATTATAGGCTTCTTTTTATCGCCTCATTACAAATGTGGGAATAATGGCTATATTATGAAAAAACAGTCAGGAGGATTTGTAAAAATTGGAATGAAATTCAATTTTAGAAAAGAAAGCGAAAAAATGAAATATTTCTATTTAGGAGCATTTTTATCAAACTCATTGATTTATGAAAGAGCTGACTATGAAAATTGGGATATTCTAAATAGTGAAATTGAACATTTAAGTCATAATGTGTTCATTTTCGGATTAACAGGCATTGTGGGTTATAATTTTAGAATTTCAAATAAACTAAATTCTGACTTTGGCGTGCAGATTTCTATACCCACCAATAAGTACAACGACTTGTATGGATATTGTAATTATATTCCTGGAATGGGTTTTATGGAAACTTGTGGAAATGAAAGAGTTTTTCCAATGTTGGTTTTAAATTTGAAATATAGGATTAGGTGAGGGAATGGGAATTATGCACAAAATTTAATAATTATTTAAAAATGTTGTATATTTGTGTCTGCAAATTAAGACTAATAAAAGTTAAAGCTATGAAAATAATAAAAAGCACTTCAATATTAATTTTTTCTTTATCAATTTTGCTAATTCTAAATAGTTGCGAAAAATGGAGAAACAACCTTCCAAGTATTAGTTTTATAGAACCTCATAACAATCTTGTAATTGATCAGGATACAATACTAACTATTACGCTTGATGCTTATGATGAAGATGGTGCCATAAAAAAAATAGAATTATTAATGAATGGAACTGTTGTTAAAACTTTTGATTCTCAACCTTATCAATATGAATGGCATATTTCAAAATTTGAAGATCAGGGACTTTATAATATCAAAGCAATTGCAACTGACAATAAAAAAGCAACTTCAGAAGCAGAAATTAGTGTTGAAGTAAGAGATTATCGCACTAAATATATTGGCTCTTTTTATTTTGAAACAATAACACAAAGATGGTCAATTAATAAGCAAACAACAGAAAAAGACTTATATTACTCAACATCTTATGACACGTCTTACTATAATGGAATGGTAAGTATTTATAAATCAATAGATAGCGAATCAGATTTGTATGTTTATGATGATAGTAACGAAAATAAAAACGAGAAAATTACTATAGAATTTGGTCCAAACACTATAATTACTTCATTGCTAAATAGCGATGGTAGTTTAGTCCCAAAAACTGGTTATCATTATTCTCACCAAGGCGGTTATGCAGGTTTTGATACAATCAAATTTACTGTTAATGGATTAGGAGGCTTAGGTGGCGGAATTAACTATAAAGTTTTTGGAGTGAGGAAGTATTAAAGATTGACATATGCGAAAAACATTCAAGAATTTTTAGTTTACTTCTGAATTTTGTCGTAAAACAAACAATTCATATTCTTATAATTTAAAACTTGAATTTGTGCTGTATCATTTTCAAAATCACCAGCATATAAGATGGCTTTTTTGCTTAGTCTGTCTTTTAATAAGGATTCTAATGATTTTATACCTGTCTCAAATTCAATATGATAGGTTTGTGATGACTTTATTTCAATAGCAGAATAATTATTGCCGTTTTTGAGTAGTAAATCAACTTCAACTCCATTACTATCACGATAGAAAAATAAATTACTGTCTTTTCCTTGATTGTGTCGATTTTTAAAAGCTTCCATCACAATAAAATTTTCAAAAAGATGTCCACGCATTTTATCTCTTGCTAATTGCTGTTCTGTTTCAATACCTAACAGATAACAGGCTAATCCTGTGTCGCAGAAATAAAGTTTTGGCGTTTTAGTCAATCTTTTTTTCATGTTTTCATAAAAAGGAGCTAGCATTTTGATAATATAAGAAGCTTGCAAAACTGAAAGCCAAGATTTAATAGTATTCACAGAAACTCCAACTTCGCTAGATAGTTCCGAAGCATTGAATAAACTTCCTATACGTCCAGCACAAAGTCTCAGAAATGTTTGAAACTGCATTATGTCTTTTATTTGTAATAAATCGCGAACATCTCTTTCTAAGTAAGTTTTTACATAAGATGGATAAAACAAATTGGCTTTGTTTTTTCCAGAATATAGTACAGGATAAAAGCCTGTTATTAATATTTCATCTAAGTTTTTTTTATCTGCTTGTGTCTTAACTTCGTTGTATGAGAGAGGCATAAGCTTTAAAACTCCTGTTCGTCCTGCAAGAGATTGCGTAATTTTTTTAATAACAGAAAATTGAGAACTGCCCGAAAGTACAAAACGTTTTTCAGGATTTTCATCTACTAAACCTTGTATGTAGGAAAGTAAATCTGGAGCATTTTGAACTTCATCTAATATCATTCCTTCTTGATGCTGACTGAGAAATCCAACGGGATCATTTAAGGCAAAATTACGAATATCTAAATTTTCTAGCGAATAGTAGGGTAAATGATCAAATACTTTACGCAATAAGGTGGTTTTCCCAGATTGACGAGGTCCTGTCATAGTAAGAACTGGAAAATACTTGTACATTTCAAGCATCACATCAGTTATATCTCTTTTAATAAATTCTTTATTCATATTTATTTATGCAAATTTGAAGTTCAACTGCAAAATTACATAAAATCATTCAATTATCCAAATTCTTTACTCAAAATAAAAAATTGAAAATAAACTTGATTGTATATATTGGTAACAAAGGAAAACCTTGCAAACTTTTTATTACTAAAATAATCTTTATCTTTGCAATATAATTTATTAACGTATAGATTTTTATATTTTTATGGGAAAAACAGTTATTTGTCCAAAATGTAATTCGGAATATACTTATGAAAATGGTACACTTTGGGCGTGTATTCAATGTTTTTTTGAATGGAATCCTGCTGAACTACAAGCTACAAAAGAACAAGAAGGCAAAGTGTTTGATGCTAACGGCAATGAATTGCAAGATGGCGATTCGGTAGTAGTAATTAAAGATTTGCCTGTAAAGGGAATGCCTCGTCCAATAAAAGCTGGTACAAAAGTAAAAAATATTCGCCTTACCGATGGCGACCACAATATAGATTGCAAAATTGACGGATTTGGTGCTATGGCACTAAAATCTGAATTTGTAAAAAAGGCTTAATATAAGAATTTCGATATAATTGTCTTATTATATAATTCTGGCAAAAAGACTAAAAATTTGCCAAACAAATACAACAATTTTTTTAATCTTAACCAAATCTTAATTAAAAATCTATCATTTTTCCAAATAAGATGGATATTTTTGTATGTGAACTATAAAAATATGAGAAATAGTGAAAGACTTATCTGGGGAATATTGTTGACAACAATAGTATTTCTAATATCAACATTTGTTGGTGCAAGATTAAATTTGAACATCGCATTTTTTAATGCTTCTTTTGGAACAGATATGCTTATGCTAATACTTTCAATAGGCTTGATTTATGGTTTGAAAAAGTATGTGAGATATAGAATAGCACTGCCAAGATTTAGAAAGATGTTAAAACCAATGTTGTTTGGTTTTTTGGCGGCAGTAATAATAAATTCTCTTTTAAGTGGTATAGGAAATATCTTTAAAATTGAGTCAGAATCGCATTTCGTTTTTAAGGTAATGTCTCCATTACAGATTTTTCTTTATATATTTATCTTAGCAAGTATAGCAGAAGAAGTTTTGTTTAGAGGTTTTCTTCAAAATATTTTAAAACCACTTCAAGATAAAGGAATAAAAATATTTAAAAGACATATTAGTCTCCCTGTGATTATTGCAGCTCTTGCATTTTCACTTGGACATCTAATCTTAATAAATTCAGGTGCAGGTGCATATTTTGTTTTTACAACTCTTGTTTTCACTTTTGTTCTTGGTTTGATAGCTGGTTATTATCAAGAAAAACATAATAATAATGCTTATGCAATTATTGTGCATATGTCAGGTAATTTTATGGGAGTAATAGCATCTTTAATAGTTTCATTTGGGAATTTAAGTTTTTGATGATTATAAAAAAAACTATGAAATTTAAGTTTGTTATAATAATCGGAATAGTTGTATTAGTAGTTGCAATAGCTATCGCAATTTTTGCATATATAAATATGAATTATGATTATCTAAATGAACATTTTTTAGAGAAAAAGGGATATAAATTAGGTTTTACTGAAAATACCGCAAAATTAAACGATGGCTCTGAAATTTATTATATAGAAGGTCCTAATAATGGTCCAAAACTTCTTTTGCTTCATGGTCAGCAAGTTAGCTGCTACGATTACGCTAAAGTATTACCAAACCTTTCAAAAGAATTCCATGTTTTTGCCCTTGATTATTATGGTCATGGAAAATCATCAAAAAATCCCGACAAGTATAATGCTGTTGAAATAGGAAATGATATAATTTGGTTTGTTAAAAATGTTATTAAGGAAAAAATTTATATATCGGGACATTCTTCTGGAGCTTTGCTAGCCGCATATGTTTCTGCAAACGCACCTGATTGTATTATAGCTACAATTTTAGAAGATGGTCCTTTTTTCTCTACTCTTCCTAACAGGGCGGAAAAAACTATTTCATGGTTAGAATTTAAAAATATGTACGACTATCTTAACCAAAACAAGATAGGTAGTTTTATGGAATATTCATTAGAGCATAACTACATGCAAGAAATTTTTAATGCTAAAGATCCACAAGCTTGGAACAAGGTAATAAAAAATCCTGCCTTAAAATATTTAGAAAAACATCCCGGCGAAATTCCTATTATTTGGTATTATCCACCAAAGTTGGGAATAAATACTATTTATGCTTTGAATGCAAATATGCAGGACGGAACTGGTAAATATGATTTGAGATTTGGACTAACATTTTATGACTTTTCGTGGTTTGAAGGCTTTGATACTGAAGAAATTTTGAAAAATATAAAATCGCCTACTATCGTAATGCACGTAGCACCGAGTGATATAACTGCTCCAAGTTATTATGATGAAAATGGAGTTTTGCTTGCTGCAATGGACAAAAAAGATGCCCAAAAAGTTGTTGATTTAGTACCTAATAGTAAATATGCTGGAGGTTTTAAATCAGCTCACAATATTCACGCAGACCTGCCAGACGAGTTTATAGAGGTTTTACTCGATTTGAAAAATCAAATAGAGAAAACAAACTAAATTTAAGATGAAAAGAGTTTTTATAAAAGAGAAAGCCGAATTTATCCAAAGAAATAAAGCTCATAAAATAGAAATATTTTCAGAAGAGCTAATAAAAGATTTACCTGAACCTTTAAAAAAATACCTTCGTGTTTGTGGATATATAAACACGCCTGTTCCAGTAAACGCTAATATATATTGGACTGAGTCTTGGTTGAAAATGTCGCCGACAAAAGAATGGAGCAAACTTCATACAACACAATTTAATTCTGTAAAACCAATAGGACGGCTAGCCTATATGAAAATTTTAGACATGCCTGTGGCGGCAAGAGACTTGTATCGTGATGGTTATGGAGAAATGAAAGTTAAGCTATTTAATTTGATAAATCTAGCTTTAGATAACAGTAAAGAAGTAGCACAATCGGCACTAATAACTATTTTTTGTGAATTTGCTTTTATTCCAAGTTATTTATTGTCTGAAAATGTAAAATGGGAACAGATAGACGATTATTCAGTTCGAGGAACTCTCGTAGATAACGGAATTGAAGTTTCAGGAATGTTCTATTTTAACGAAGAGGGGCTTTTTACACATTTTGAAACATTTGACCGATATTTTACCACTGGCAAAAACAGCTATAAGAAAGTTAAGTTTTCTGTTGTTGTAGAAAGTTTTAAAACTCAGGATAATTTAAAAATTGGAGAGAAAGTCAAAATTATGTGGCATTTGCCTGAAGGCGATTACGAATATTATAAAGGAACGGTTGATAGAATAGAGTTTAATGTTTAAAATAACATGACTAACAATAGTATGAAAATCAAAACTTTAAAAAAATATTTGCTTAATTGCTTCCTTTTGATAATTCCTATTATTATATGGAATATCATCTTTACAAGCAAATTGCCTCAATATTATCAGCCAGAAATGTTTTGGAAAGACATTCCTGCCTGGTTGAAATATTCTGAAAATATTTCAAAGATATTGATCTTTATGCTTACTTTACTGATGCCTCTAAACATTTCAACATTGACACAAAAACGGGGACTCATTTTATATATAATCGGAGCACTAATATACTTTGCCTCTTGGCTTGTCTTGATTTATTTTCCAAACAGTAGCTGGAGTAGTAACATATTTGGATTTATGGCACCTGCATACACACCATTATTGTGGCTAACAGGAATCGGATTTGTTGGAAATTCATTTTGTTTCAATCTGCCCTATAAACGCTGGTTTTTTATTTTGATAGTAATCATTTTTCTGATTCTTCATAATTTTCACACAATGACAATATATTTCAGAATACATTGAAACAAATAAAAAAAGTTAGAAAAAATAATGAAAGTTTATGTTATATAAGTCTTTAAAAATAAGCGTTTAATGTATGTAACTAAAAACTTAACAGAAACTTAACACAGCTTCTTTCAAACTTATAAGTAAGATGAGTAATTTTGTCAGTCTATAAAATTAGATGTGTGAAAACGAAATCAATTTTTTTAACAATTTTTTCGATTACGCTTTTCTATATCTGTTGGGGTGTCTCACAACTGATAAGCATCAAGACACAGTATTCACTACTGTCAAGTCTAGTGTTTTCTATTGTTTTTACTGGTCTAATCGGCACTTTTATACCAATATATTTAAAGAATAAATTTAATTGGAGTTACAATAAACCAAGTTCAAACAGAATACTAGCTTATCTTTTTTTGATTTTAGCAATTATATTTTCAACTATATTGTCGGGAGCATTTTTAAAAGTCATTGAATTGAAATATTCTTGGATTTTAATTTTAAAATATATTCTACTGTTTTTCCCTATGTCTTTGGGAATTGGCTTATTTGCATTTTTACTAATTCCAAACACTATACAAAACTGGAAAAACAGCAAAACAAAAAGTGTATTGTTAATTTTTTCAATTAGCATCTTTTTCTTTATAGCATTTTATGTTGATACATTATTTCAAGATATAGAATTAGCAGCTACCATGGCATTTATTGGCTTATTGTTAGGCTTAGCTTATTTATTTCTAAGAAATTTTTGGCTTGTTTACTCAACTCTTTTTTTAATAATGTTAGTGAATACATTAGCCGACAATAAATACGATGAATATAATTTTTGGATTGTAATTATAAGTACTACACTTTCTTTAACAATATTGACATTTGATTTTATAAAAAATAGAAAATTAAAAAATATTAACTTATAAATAATAAAATATGACAACTGAAAAAGCAAAATCATTGCAAGCTATCTTAGATAAAAAGGTTGATGGCAAAAAAATATTTGGAACATCTTTCGCTTTAAAAAAAGATAATACAGTTTGGCAAGGAGCATCAGGTAATTTAAGTATAGACCAGCCTTATTTTATTGCGAGTACAACAAAATTATTTACTACTGCAATTATTCTAAAACTTAAAGAAGAAGGTAAGTTAAGTCTTGACGATAAAATACACCAATATGTTGATATTTCAGTTTTGTTTAGACTTCATCTTTACCAAAAGAAAGATTATTCCCAAGAAATAAGTATTAAGCATTTGCTTTCTCACACATCGGGACTACCCGACTATTTTCAAGACAAAGGAACAAGCAAAAATAGTTTGGAAAAAGACTTAATGAAAGGTCATGATCAGTCTTGGACTTTTGAAGAAGCTATTGAAATGTCAAAAAAGTTTGAGCCTCTTTTTGTTCCAGGCGAAAAAGGAAAAGCAAAATATTCAGATGCAAATTTTCAACTTTTAGGGAAAATTATCGAAAAAATCACAAATAAATCATATGCCGAAAATTGCCAAGAATATATAATTCAACCACTTGGCTTGTCAAAAACTTATCTATATCAAGATGCAACAGATGAAACACCAAAAATGTTGTATCACAAAAAAAAGGAGTTGAGAATTCCTAAAGCAATGACATCTTTTGGAGCAGACGGAGGTATAGTTTCAACTTCGGCAGACATGTTAACTTTTATAGAAGCGTTTTTCACAGGCAAATTGTTCCCAATTGATTATATCGAAAAAATGCAAAAATGGAACAAAATTTTCCCACCAATGCGTTCAGGTATCGGCATTCATTTGTTTAAGATACCTAAAGTTTTTGACCCTACAGGAGCAATGCCTTCTTTTATTGGACATTCAGGACTTTCGGGGGCTTTAGCATTTTATAGCCCAAAAGAAAATCTTTATATCGCAGGAACAGTAAACCAAACAGCTCACCCAGATATGTCTTTTAAAACAATGATTTCATTGACTCAACGGATGTTGAAGAAATGAAAAACAGCAACAATTCTGTTACCATTTTTTATGCTCGAATTATCGGAGCATTTTTCTTATTGGCATTTTTAGCCTATGGTATTGGAAGTCAATTGTTTGAAAGCACAGATGACTTTGAAAAATATTTAGGAGCATTCCTTGTCATAGCCAATTCTGTAATGGTTTTGTTTATAGGAATTTTATTGAGAAAAACATTAAAATTGCACAATGCTTTAGTGGGAAATATTTATCTTTTTACAAGAATATTTGAAGCCTTAGCACTTTCAACAATACTCATAAATGGAAATATCCCAAACGACTTGGGTTATATTCTCGGCATGTTGATTTTAGGAATTGGCAGTATTCCAATGTGTTTAACTTTGTATAAACATAAAATCTCGCCATCTTGGTTAGCGATTTGGGGAGTTGTAGGCTATGCTGTTTTTGCATTTGGCTTTCTAATGGAATTGTTTGGAAAGGAGTGGAGCATGTATCTTCTCGGTTTAGGCGGATTGTGGGAAATAGTTTTTGCAATTTGGTTGATTGTTAGAGGGAGTAAAAGTGTAAAACAAATCGCTTGCTAACAAGAACTTAATTTTGAAAAAATAATTTAAAAGCTAAATAAAGAAAAGTGAAAATGAACAAATTAAAAACAGGAATTACGCTTGTAATATTAGGTAATGTGTTGTATGTCTCAAAAGATTTTTTTTGTAATATTTTGCCAAATGATTTTGGTGATTTCATTCAAGGTTTATTTTTAGGAATAGGAGTTGCTATAAATGCAGTTGGAATTGTGCTTGTCTTTATGCACATAGCAAAAGAAAAAAAAGAAAATAATAATTTAGAATAAATGTAATATGAACGGAATATTTTATTTTTCATCAACAGGAAATAGTCTATATATCGCTGAGCAAATTAAGAACGAATTAGATGGAGAAATTCGCTATATTCCAAAGTTCGCAGGAGATGTAAATATATATGATAAGATTATAATTGTATCGCCTATACATAGTTTTGGCTTGCCTACGCTTGTGTATAATTTTATTATTAATATGAAATCTTCTAAGCCTTTGTATATTGTGCTTAATCACGGTGGAATGGAAGCGTTTGCTCCATACTATGCTTATCAACTGTGCAAAGAATATGAACATAATATTCGTTCTGTTCAGGCAGTTATGATGCCTGAAATTTACACTTTAACCTTTTCTCAGCCTAAGTTTGCGATAAATTTAGTTTTACGCAAAGCACCAAAACGCATGAAATCTGTCGTTGAAGTCATCAGAAACGACAAAGAGATTATAATTCAAAAACCTAAGAAAGATAAATGGACACCTAAACATCTTGAAAACATTAAAAAATTTCATCTCTTAGTCAAAGATTTCAAAATAACAGAAAACTGTACTAATTGTCAGAAATGTGTTAGAATCTGTCCTGTTGGCAATATCAGAAATGAAAATGGAAGCATAGTTTTTGACGATAAATGTGTTGCTTGTTTGAGTTGTTATCATCGTTGTCCCGAAAAAGCTATTGTTTATAAAAATAAACGTAAAAAAGACAGATATATCAATCCTAATATTTTAGAAAAAAATATTGGTGCTGATCAACTCTAATTACATTGAGGAAAGCAGATCGAAAACAAAAAAATATATGAATATTATAAATTTTGTATTTTTGTTTTGTAAACCATGCGTAAAGTGTCATTAAAATATAAGAAGTGAGAATAAATTATGAAGCAATTAATCGGAAAATGGAGTTCTGCTGAAAAGCGACAAGAGTACGTAGAGGCGTATAAAAAATCATTACAAATGATGCCAGAAGCAGAATCAATAAGAATAGAAACCTCTTTTGGAACGGTACAATGTTATTGTTGGAAAAATAATCTTGCAAATGATAAAAGTCCTATACTTCTTTTGCCAGGGAAGGCTTCGGGTACACCTATGTGGTATGCAAATATTCCTGATTTTTATAAAAATCGAACAGTTTATGCATTTGATGCGTTGGGAGATGTGGGATTGAGCGAACAAAAAAGTCCAATAAAAAATAGTTCTGACCAAGCAAAATGGATAAATGAAACTATTGAAAATCTAAATTTAACAAAAGCAAACATAGTAGGACATTCGTTTGGAGGTTGGTTGTCAGCTAATTACGCTTCATTTTATCCTCAAAAAATTGCTTCTTTGATTTTGATTGAGCCTGTTTTTACATTTCAGATGATAAAACTAATTATAGTATTAAAATCTATACCTTACAATATGAAATTTTTGCCAAAAAAATGGAGGCAGGGAATATTGAAACAAATAAGTGGTTCGGAAACCATTGACACAACCGACCCTGTTGCAAAAATGATTGATGAGGGAGCAAATTATTATTCTTCTAAATTACCTACACCAACAATGATTAGCAAGCAACAAATGCAAGAATGGGAGTTCCCTGTATATGTTGCTTTTGCTGATAATAGCGGTGTTCATAATTCTGTAAAAGCTATAAAAGTTGCAGAAAAAAATGTTAAAAAATTAACCGCTAAAATATGGAAAAATGCAACTCATTCATTACCAATGGAATATGCAGAAGAATTAAACAACGAAATCATACAATTTATTGAAAGGAATGATAGCACAGACCAATTCTAAACATAAAATTAACTCATTATAATTATGAGAACTCGCAATCTATTAATTTTTCTTTTGCTCTTTCTTTCTGTAGGAGCTTTATTTGGCGGAGGTGCTTTTTTAATTTTTCCCGAAGGATGGATGGAAATGACACCTGAATTAATGCAACAACATTCGCCTTTTAAAAACTTTCTAATACCTGGATTGATTTTGTTTACAGTACTTGGTTTGATGCCAATTTTTGTTGTATGGGGATTAATAAAACGTAAAAAATGCAAAATTGCACAATTGGTAAATATATATCCCGACATGCATTGGTCTTGGTCTTGGGCAGTTTACACAGGCTTTGCTCTTATTATTTGGATTTATATGGAAGTCTATTTCCTACAAGGTTTTCATTGGCTACATTCATTTTATTTTTTCTATGGTGTTTTAATTTTAGTAGTAGCACTATTAAAGCCCTTAAGACAGCAATATTCTGTAAAAAATAAATCCTAAAAAAATACAAAAATACATTTTACAATTTGGGAATATTATGTTGCAAATCCCAATATAATTGTAACCGTATTGTAATATTATCGTAATCATTTTTTTTCGTAGAATTAATTATTTTTGTAAAATAACTAGTAATTAAATTATCATATATTATGACTGCAAATAAATGTAACAATAAAGGGAAGAAAACAATTAGTATGGTAGCCCTATTTGGTGTTTTAATTGTGTTGATTGGTTTTGTTTTGCTTGCTTTCAATGTGGGTTGGTTAAATCCTGCATGCAAACCTATTGTTTTTTCTTGGCCCATGCTTTTAATTTTACTAGCAGTAATAGGTTATGTGAAAAGACAAATTATGTTTCCCACCATTTTATTATTATTTGGAGTGTTTTTTCTTTTGCCACGTATAGAAAATGTTTATCCAGGACTTTTGGGTATTGATAGTAAGGATTTTACATCTCAATTTTGGCCCTTTTTACTGATAGTTGTTGGTATAATGATTATCATTGGATTTTTCATTAATAGAAAAAAAAACAGAACTTCATTAAAAGGTCATAGGATTGATATTCAGGGAAATACGTCTAAAACAGGTGGCTGGATAGCAAAAGATATAGTTTTTGGTGGCGGTACCGAGAGTATTTTTACTGAACCTGTGTTAAATGGTGGAGATATAGATATTGTTTTTGGTGGATTAGTTATTGATTTACGAAAAACTACTTTGCCAGACACCACTGTTTATCTCGATATAGACATAGTTTTTGGAGGTATAACACTTTATGTTCCAGAAGATTGGTGTGTGCAGTCTAATTTAGATTCTGTTTTTGGCGGTTACAGCGATAAACGTATGAATACATCTGTAGTAGAATGTGAAAACAATAGTAAACTTGTTTTACGAGGCTCTCTTGTATTTTCTGGTTGTACAATTCAGTAGATTTTGTTATAAAATATTTAAAACTATCTGTTTTATATAGATTTTCTACAACACCTTGCAGTCTTGCTTTTAATTTAATTGAGCGTGGAAATTTTCGTATCACAATCGTATATTTTTAGCTCATTTCGTATCGTTTTTCCAAATTAAATTCCTAAAAGTCCTCAAATTTTGAAAGTTTTAGGAATTTTGTTTATATTTGCCAAATGAAAACAATAGCACGAAAAAGATATTTAGAAACACTAAGTGTTCTTAAAGATAAGAATTTTATTAAAGTTGCCACAGGTGTTAGACGATGTGGGAAATCAACTTTAATGACACAGTTTCAAGATTTGTTGCGTAAAGAAAACAGCGAAACGCCTATTTTGTCAATTAATATGGATATGCCTGATTTTAGATTTTTAGCAGAAAAAAATTGGAAAGAAATCTATGATTACATTATTAAACATCTCAAAAAAGACACAACTAATTATGTATTTATTGACGAAGTGCAAAATGTTCCTGAATTTGAGAAACTGTTAGAAGGTTTGTATGTTCATCAAGATATAGATTTGTACGTTACAGGCTCAAACGCATTCTTATTATCAAGTGAATTAGCTACTCTACTAACAGGGAGAGCTTATGAAATTAATGTATTGCCGTTTTCTTTTGCAGAATATTTAGAGTTTACTGGTAAAAATGCTAACCCTGACCGAGCTTTTGCGGAATATGTGAATACAGGTGGTTTTCCTGAAGCTGTAAGACTTTCAGCAGAAGGAAATCATTTTGCGAATGAATATTTGCAAATGCTTTTTAAAAATATTTACAATAACGATATTTCTAAACGTTATAATATTTATGCCCAAGAATCTTATCAAGAAGTTGTAAATTTCTTAATAGATTCCGTTGGCTCAACTGTTTCAGCAGGGAATATTGCCAAAGTTTTAACAGCTAACAATAAGAAAATCGACAACAAAACAGTGGCTAAGTATATTGACACATTGGTAGAAGCATATTTGTTTTATAAAGTAAATCGTTACGATATAAAAGGAAAGCAACATTTGGCAACACAGGAAAAATACTATTTGGTGGATTTAGGCTTTCGCAATGCATTGCTTGGAAAAGAATTGGCAAGTGATGCTGGACACTTACTTGAAAATGTGATTTATCTTGAGCTAAAACGAAGAAATAACCAAGTGTGGATAGGTAAAACCAATAATTTAGAAGTTGATTTTGTCGTTCGCAACAACGAAGGCTATACTCAGTATATACAAGTTGCACAAACAGCACAAAGTACAACAACTTTAGAACGCGAATTAGCACCATTTTATAGTATTTCTGATCATCATGAAAAAATATTGATAACAATGGACTACGACACGGGAACATATGACGGAATTAAAAAAATAAATGCATTAGATTGGCTACTAAAAGACTCCGCTCGCACGGATTTATAGTCCAAGAGTTTGAAATACCCTATGGTTTTAATTTGAAATTATTGTATTTTACAAAATTAAAAATTCCGTAAAGCTAAAATTTCGATTTTTTTCTTATAGAAGAAAATAATTTTCAAAAATTTATTGTATTTCAAAAATATTTTATAATTTTGTAACTACCGTAACAGTAACGGCGGTAACTAAAATTTTTAAATATGAAATTTTACGACAGAACAAAAGAAATAGCTGAATTACAAAGAATTAAAAATCTCTCTTTTAGCGAATATTCTCGAATGACTGTAGTTACAGGCAGACGAAGAATTGGCAAAACAAGTTTGATAATGAAGTCAGTTGAAGACGAACCAAGCGTTTATCTTTTTGTTGGTAGAAAAACTGAAGCAACTCTTTGCAACGAATATATTCAAGAAATTTCAAACTCTCTGAATGTTTTTGTGCCACAAGAAATTTCGAGTTTTCGCTCTCTTTTTCAGTATCTTATGGAAATTGGAAAGCAACGTTCATTCCATTTGATTATTGACGAATTTCAGGAGTTTTTTAATATTAATGAGTCGATATATAGTGACATACAAAACCTTTGGGATCAGTATCGCCGGAAAACAAAAGTCAATCTTATTGTGAGTGGCTCGGTTTATTCGTTGATGAATAAAATTTTTCAAAATTCTAAAGAACCGCTTTTTGGTCGTGCCGATAATACTATTAAACTTTCACCTTTCGATACAGATACTTTGAAAACCATTATCAGCGATTATAATCCTGACTATCAGAATGATGACTTGTTGGCGTTATATACTTTTACTGGAGGTATTCCAAAGTATGTAGAACTCATTTGTGATGGCTGCGAGTTGAAAGTTGATTCTATGATTGAATTTATTGTACGCGAAAATTCTCCTTTTATTGATGAAGGCAAAAACTTATTAATAGAAGAATTTGGCAAAAATTATGGCACTTATTTTTCTATATTGAGTTGTATTTCTGGAGGAATTAACACACAACCAGCTATTATGACAGCACTTGGAGAAAAAAGTATTGGTGGACACATTAAGCGGTTGATAGAAGATTACAATATTTTGAAAAGAGTGCGTCCCTTTGGTGCAAAAGAAGGATCACAAACTGTTCGTTATGAGATAATTGATAATTTCTTGCAATTTTGGTTCAATTATTTTGAACGCAATCGCTCTATGATTGAGATAAAGGCGTTTTCAGGCTTACAAGATATTATAAAATCTGATTATACAACATTTTCGGGAAAAATGTTAGAGCGATATTTTCGTGCAAAATTGGCAGAAAGTGGCTTATACCGTGAAATAGCTTCGTGGTGGGAAACTAAAGGCGAGGCAAACGAAATAGACATAGTTGCATTACTTTTTGAAAAAAACAAAGCATTGGCGGTAGAGGTAAAACGTAACAAAGAGCGTTTTCGCCCTAATATGTTTGCTGAAAAAGTAAAAAGATTAAAACAAATAGAACTGCCAAAATATACGATTGAAACTAAGTGCCTGTCGTTAGAAGATATGTAGAAATAAATTGCAAAGATTATCCGTAAAGCCACCACCAAATTCCTAAAAGTCCTCAAATTTTGAAAGTTTTAGGAATTTTGTTTATGTTTTCTAAATTCGAGCCTGCATGGTTATGTTCTATTCCTCTTAAAATCAGATTTTTAACATTAAGTTTAAGGCATTTTATAAGTGTTCAAATGCAAGGCGTCTGAGATTGAGTTAAAAGTTTATAAAGTTAAAAGTTTATAAAGTCGGATTGAATTAAATCATAACTCTAATCCACATTTTATTATCGGGTGTAGAGCGATTCCAATATCGGGTGTTGAACGATTCCAATATCGGGTGTTGAGCGTAGTCGAAACACCGAAATTCAAAATTCTTTCAACTTTTAACTTTTAACTGATTTCGTCCCTTTTGTGTCCTTTTGTGTCTTTTGTGGTTTAAAACTAACCCATGCGAGTAGAGTGAGCTTGCGAACTCTGCGAAGCAATAGACGCGTCAGCCACTTTTAACTTTTAACTTTTAACTTTTAACTGACTTATCTCTCTTTTATTAAATAAATATAAGTCGGAAAATGGTCACTATACCCACCCATATATGTGTCGCCAACATAAGTACGCCAAGGATATCCTTTAAAACGACCTTCTTTTTGCATTAAATAAGGCTTGTTAAAGACATGTGCTTGATAAAATCTATAGCTTGATTTATCTTTTTCTAAAAACTCTGGCGTAATAATTATTTGGTCAAAAAGATTCCATTTATCTCTATATGCCAAAGAGCCTACACCATTTCTAAAAAGAGGTTCTGTAGCATTGTATAAGTAAGGAAGTTGAGCTTTTTCTTTTTTGTATTGTGTTTGTAAACGTTTTCTTACACTTTTATTGTCAGGGTCATCGTTTAAGTCGCCCATAATAACAATTTTAGCTTTTGGATTAATTGCTAATATTGAGTCAACAATGCTACGAGTAACATCTGCTGCTGCAAATCTTTTTGGCTCGCTTCTTTTTTCACCACCACTACGTGAGGGCCAATGCAAAACGATAAAGTGCATTTCTTCACCATCAAAAATACCGCTTACCAATAATTGGTCTCTTGTTCTAAAGTCAGGATCTTCTGGTGTATAAACACGGTGCATAGCAGTATTTGTAACTTTAAAATATTCAGGACGATATAAAAGTGCGCAGTCAACTCCACGACGATCAGGTCCATCAAAATGAACGATTTGATAATTAAAGTTTTTAATATCTTTAGCTTTAACCAAATCTTTTAAGACAGTAATATTTTCAATTTCGCTAAGTCCTACAATTGCTGGTGCTGTTTTGGTTACATCTTTACCAATTTTTGAAACAACAGAAGCTATTGTATCGAGTTTGGCATAGTATTTCTTTGAGTTCCATTTTTTGTTTGATTCAGGAGCAAACTCGCTGTCGTTTGTGCCGGGAATTGTATCAAAAAGATTTTCAACATTATAAAAAGTAACACAAGCTATTTTGTACTCTTTTTTTTCTTGCGAAAATAAATTCGCAAATGTTAAAGCCAAAAAGAAAATAAATAAAACAAAATTCTTCATAAAATAAGCCTTAAAAATTTTACTCAAAGATAATATCTTTTTTTTAATTGTTTTTTAAATGATATAAAAGTTATAAAATATTATTAACTTTGCTCACAAATATATTTTTAGATAAGTAGATGCTTGTAAAGTCTTTTGGTTCAGCTGTTAATGGAATAAATGCCGAAACAATTACTATCGAAGTTAACATTTCGAGAGGTATAAATTTTTATTTAGTTGGTTTGGCTGATTCTGCTGTTAAAGAAAGTCAACAAAGGATTATTTCTGCTTTAACTACCAATAATTTTAAGTGGCCCGGCAAAAAAATAGTAATTAATATGGCTCCTGCCGATTTGCGAAAAGAAGGTTCTGCTTATGATTTGCCAATTGCCGTAGGTATTCTTGCAGCATCTGAACAGATAAGTTTTTCAAAATTAGAAGAATATATTATCATGGGCGAATTGTCTTTAGATGGAAATGTAAATCCAATTAAAGGTGCTTTGCCTATTGCTATAAATGCTCGTGAAAATGGTTTTAAAGGCTTGATTTTGCCTGTGGAAAACACTCGAGAAGCTGCTGTCGTTGAGGGAATTGATGTTTATGGTGTGAAACACATTATGGACTTGGTGGGTTTTCTTAACGACAGCAAAGATTTAGAGCCTGTAAAAATTGATATTGAGGCAGAATTTCAAAAAAGTGTTAAAGAATTAGAAATTGATTTTGGTGATGTAAAAGGACAAGAAAATGTAAAACGAGCATTAGAAGTTGCTGCTGCCGGTGGTCATAATATTATTTTGATTGGTCCGCCAGGTTCAGGAAAAACTATGCTTGCTAAGCGAATGCCGGGAATTTTGCCACCATTAAGTTTAGATGAGGCAATTGAAACTACAAAAATCCATTCAGTAGCTGGAAAAACTGAAGCTAATAAATCACTTCTTTTGCAACGTCCTTTTCGTTCGCCTCACCACACAATTTCTGATGTAGCTTTAGTTGGTGGCGGTACTTATCCTCAGCCGGGAGAAATTTCTTTAGCTCACAATGGAGTTTTATTTTTGGACGAGCTTCCCGAATTTAAACGCACAGTTTTGGAAGTTATGCGTCAGCCTTTGGAGGACAGAGTAGTTACAATTTCAAGAGCAAAATTTACTGTGGAATATCCAGCCAGTTTAATGCTCGTAGCTGCAATGAATCCATGTCCTTGTGGATATTATAATCATCCCGAAAAAGATTGCCTTTGTACTCAAAATTCCATTCAAAAATATTTGAATAAAATTTCAGGACCATTGCTTGATAGAATTGATATTCATCTTGAAGTTACGCCTGTAAATTTTGAAAATCTAGCACAAACAAAACCAGCAGAAAAATCTTCTGAAATCCAAAAACGAGTTATTCAAGCACGAAAAATTCAAACAGAAAGGTTTAAAAAACGGAAAAATATCTATTGCAATGCTCAAATGACTTCAAAAATGATAAAGGAATTTTGTCCTTTAGATGAGGAGTCTTTGAGTTTGTTGAAAAATGCTATGGAAAAATTGGATTTGTCGGCAAGAGCTTATGATAGAATAATAAAATTATCACGCACTATTGCAGACCTTGAAAATTCAAAAGATATTATGCCTTCGCATATTGCAGAAGCAATTCATTACAGAAGTTTAGATAGAGATTCTTGGGGAAAATAATCGTGAAAAGTAAAAATTACATATTAATTATTCTTAGTTTTTTAATATTTGCATTAAACGCAAATATATACAACTACCAAAGTATTGAAATCAAGACAAATCAAGAATGTGGTAAGAATAATGTTTACTTTTCTAATTTAGAGTATTTTAATTTTACTTTTCAAAAGCAAAATTTCAAAAACGACAATTTTGTAAACTTAAAGCAGGTAAATGTTTTGTTTTCTAACAAAATTACCAAGCCTTGTTTACAAATAAAATCACAAATAATTCCCGACAACTATCTAATTTTATATAAGATTTTTATTTATAGTAAAAATATTTTTAAAGATTATCATCAGGTTTTTCCTTTCCATTATTTCTATTAAATAGCTTGTTAAAATATTTTTAGAGGTTTTAACAATTTTATAAATTATTGACATACAGGGTGTTGTTTGTCAAGTTTAAGTATTAAATATTATAAATATAGAAATTATGGATACATCAAGTTTAATATTAGGATTAGTTTTTTTAGTTGTTATTTTACTACCAATAGTTTTTTTAGCAAGAGCTAGTAAAAAGAAAAACAATCAAAATGAAAATTTAGATCAATATAAATAAATAGTTTTTTTGATTTATTGAGAAACACCTCTATTTGATGAAATGGGGGTGTTTTTTTGTGTGGGGAATTTTATGTTTTGTTGTTTACTTTGTCAAAACTTTCAAAAATTGAAAGTTTTGATAAAGTGATGCGCAAATCATTGAGTAATAGGCAAATGGCGTTGTTTAAATTTGCTAAAAAATCCAAATCATAAAACATTGGTGCTAAAAATGTGAAATTTTACACATTTTTAGTACTAATAATGTGTTTTTTTCATATCTTTGTAAACGAAATAGAATTTATATTTATGAAACGAAAATTATTAGAACAATTAGTTGAGTGGAAAAATAGTAAAAAACGTTTGCCATTACTATTAGAAGGTGCTCGACAAGTTGGTAAAACTTATCTTCTGAAAAAACTTTTTGGTGAACAATACTTTGAAAAAGTAGTTCATGTTAATTTTGAAAAAGCAGATTTAGAGTTAATTAATTTGTTTGAAGGCAATATTCAACCTCAAAGGATTATTAGCTATTTGGCTTTGAAATTTAACACTATTATAAATCAAGATGACACATTGATAATTTTCGATGAAATTCAGGAAGTGCCTCGTGCATTAACTTCTTTAAAATATTTTGCAGAAGATGCACCTGAATATTATGTTGTAGCTACAGGAAGTTTACTTGGCATTGCTTTGCATAGTGGAACATCATTTCCTGTTGGAAAAGTTGATAGATTACGTTTGTATCCAATGGATTTTGAAGAATTTTGTTGGGCAAACAATATGCAAAATCAAACAGAAGAAGCTCATGCTGCTATCAAATTATTAAGAAAGCCACTAATAGCAAGCGGATTTAAAGATATTTTTCAGCAATATTTAGCAATAGGAGGAATGCCTGCTGTAGTATCAGAATGGATTGAAAACAAAAATCTTGATACTGTAGAAATAATTTTAAAAAACATACTTGCCGACTATAAAGATGATTTTAGCAAGCATACAAGAAATGCGGAATCAAGAAAAATAGGAAATTTATGGCAAAGCCTGCCACAGCAATTTGCTAAAGAAAATCATAAGTTTTTTTATAAAACTGTTGAACCATCAGCTCGCGGACGTGATTATGCTTTTGCACTTGATTGGTTGATTGATGCAGGATTAATTTATAAAATAAATCTTACTGCTCATGGCGACAAACTGCCTCTGTCTTTTTATGCCAATAATTCAGATTTTAAAATTTATGCTCTTGATGTTGGTGTGTTGCGACAGTTAGCAAATTTGCCAAGCTCAGTTGTTGTTGGAGATGATAATATTTGGTCAAATTTTGGCGGTGCTTTCGCCGAAAACTTTGTTCTACAACAATTGCGTTCTCTTGGTTTTGATGAGGCATATTACTGGACAAGCAATGCTAACACTCCAAATCAGCCTAAAGGAAGAAGTGAACTTGATTTTATTATTTCAGAAAAAAAGGCAATTTATCCAATTGAAGTAAAGTCAGGAGAACAAGTAAAAGCACAAAGTTTGAGAGTATTTCGTGAAAAATATAATCCCGAACTAAGCATTCGTTTTTCTCTAAAAGAATTAGAATACAACGAAGGACTTTTAAATATTCCTCTTTATTATTCGTTTTTATTTAAGGACTTGATAGAGCAAAAAGAAAAATTAACAATCTCAGATTTTGCATTTAAAGGTAATGTTTGAAAAAGCACATTGGTGCTAAAAATGTGAAATTTTACACATTATTGGTACTAATAATGTGGATTTTTGCACAAAAATTCAATCGTATTTTTTATTAAACATTATTCCCCAGCCAGAATATTCGTTTCTATTTCAGTGCTATCAATGTTTTTCACAAACAGCATCCAGTTTTGATTTCCATCACGCCAGTGATAGCCCAACGAAAAATCAAGAGCTTTAACATCAGAAGTATTATAAGCTTTTTCGAGGTCTTCTTGGAATAAATATGTTGAAGAAAAATCTGGAATTGGTTTATCGTAAACTCCATAAAGGTAATGCGTCCACTCATCATTATTAAAATATCTAAAAGGAACACCAGTATCGTCTTCCAAAACAGATGCTGAATTTAATATTATATTTCTTATGTTCGAAAAGTTTCCATAGTGGTTTAAATATGCAGCAGATTTTAGAAATGTATTACAAGTTCTTAAATTTTGTAAATACTGCAAAAATGCAGGATTGTTTTCAAAACCTTCATTAGAAATATCAGCATAGAAATAAAGTAGATTTTTTAGTTTGTCATCACCTTTTTTTCTGATTTTAAACCAAATACATTCTGCTGTTTTCAGAGAATTGCTTGGCTTTTCGATTTTAGTGAAACTTTTTGCATCATTGTTTAGTTTATAGTAACCAAATTCATAAATTTCGTGTCCAGTGCGGTTTAAAAACACATAAAGTAGGGGTAAAACACCATCAGCTTTATGTTTACGCAAGTCTTGATCCATGTTCAAAGTAATGAAATAACTACGTTGGTAAATATCTCTTAACCCGAAATTTACAGCATTCAAATATGAGTCAAGGTCTTCTTCGGTCATAGAGTACAAATTAGGGATATTGCCTAATTTTTCTTTAGCAACCAAAATATAGTCATTTGCATTTGGGAATAAATGAAAGGCATTTAGGAAATCAGGTCCAGAAAATGGATAGAATAATAGGGCGGTGTCGTTTATTTTTGTGCAAATTTCATCTTTTGTCCACTTGTCCATTTTCGAAAGTCTTGTCTCAGTAATTTTTTGCCAAGGAGTGTCAATGGAAGCTTTATAATTATTCCAGAAAGTCATTTTATCTGTGAAAATATTTTTAAAAGCATCGGCATTGTCGCCAGCCAATAATGCTGCTATTTGGTCTAAACTTGTGTCTTTAGGATAATCAATTTTATCGGATAATGTATCAATATCTAAAGTGTCAATGCTTTTAGCAGGTTTGTCGTTTTTGTCAGGCTTGTTGTTTTTACTAAAATTACAAGAAAAAATTATTGCACTTGCAGTTGTAAGTATAATAATTGCGACAAGAGATTTAATAAATTTCATAAAATAATATTAAAAACGCTGCAAAAATACATTTTTTCTCAATATGGATACTATAAAACTAATATTTTAGCCAGTAAAAAGTTTTATGTTAAAGAATTTTGTATATTTAGGGAGTGGAAAATGTTTTTTATAGGTTTAAAAGTAAGATGTGTTTTCTAAATTTGTCAACTTTGTTTATGGGTTTATAGATTTTGTTATCAATATGAAAAGTATGATAATACTAATGTTGTGTTAGAGTATTGTGTTTTCATAGTTACAAATTATAAAAATTAATGTTATAAATATTATTTATTTGTAAACTAAAATTATTATCTTTGCAGTATAATTCAAATTAATACAAAATGAAAAAGATATTTGCAGAGCGGTTAAAGTCAGCTCGTTTAATGAAAGGTTTTTCATTACAGGATTTGGCTAATGCTTTGGGTAATCAGCTCTCTCGTCAATCTTTGCATCGTTACGAGAAAGGTGAAGTGATGCCCGATAATGATAAAATTAATGTATTAAGTAAGGCATTAGGTGTAAATCCAGATTACTTTTTTAGAAGAACTAAAGTGGAGTTAGGCGAGATAGAGTATCGTAAATTGAGCAAAATACCACGAAAAGAGGCTTCAATTATTAAGGAAAAAACTAAAGAGTATCTTTCTCGTTATTTGGAACTAGAAGAAATTTTAGGATTGAGGGTTGAATTTGAAAATCCGCTTAAAAACATTGCCGCTATTACTTCTTACGAACAAGTAAATATAGCTGCAAATCAATTAAGAGAATATTGGAATTTAGGTAATGGAGCAATTTTTAATGTTGTTGAACTGTTAGAAGATAAAAATATTAAGGTAGTAAAGTTAGATGTTAATGATGACTTTGATGGTTTACAAACTTTTGTAAATGGTTCTATTCCTGTAATTGCATATAATGTGCGAAAAATCAATAAGCCCGATAGAATTAGGTTTACACTACTTCACGAATTAGCACACTTGCTTTTAACTTTTGGCGATATTACTTTAAAACAAAAGGAAACTTTATGTTTTCAATTTGCGGGTGCAATGTTATTGCCAGAAAAAACTATAAAAGCAGAGTTAGGCGATCGCAGAAATAAACTTTCAATAAATGAGTTGGGTAATATCAAAAAACAATATGGCATCTCTATGCAAGCAATTGTTATGAGAGCTAAAGACTGTGGTATTATAAACGAACATTATACTAAGCAATTCTTTTTTTTCATTAAGCAAATGAATTGGAAAATTGATGAACCTTTTGAGTATCTCGGTGTAGAGGAAAGTAATCGTTTTGAACAACTTTTGTTTCGTGCTTTAGTTGAAGAACAAATCTCAATGTCAAAGGCAGCTTCTTTGAGTAATCAAACATTGGCAGATTTTAGAAGTAAACATCAGATGATTTTTTAGTTTTGTGTCATTTCAATTAGTAAAAGATGAAATTAAAAGTTGCAGTTACCGATGCTAATATTTTTATTGATTTGTATGATTTAGGATTGATAAAATCTTTTTTTAATCTTGATTTAGAAATACATACTACTTCTGCGGTTTTGTTTGAGTTGTATTCTGAACAACAAGAAGTTCTTAAAGCCTATCAGTCTGTTGGTAAACTAGAAGTTCATAATCTGCAAGAAAAAGACTTTATTGAAATTTATAATGAAAATTATCCTAAATCTTTATCCGAAGCAGATAAATCTGTTTTACATGTTGCCAATAAAATTAATGCTTGTGTGTTGAGTAGTGATAAAACTCTTAGAAATTATGCTAAAAACAAAAGTATTGAATATCACGGTATGCTTTGGATTTTTGACAAGTTTGTTGAAACAACAGCTTTAACACCTAAAGAAGCTAAGATAAAATTGAATCAGCTTGTTAATTTTAATTTTCTTTTCCGAAACAATCAGAAATTGGTTGAAGAAATTGAAAAACGATTGAAAATTTGGAAATAATTATCAGATGAATTTTTAAAATGTGAGCACAATATAGTTTGTCGTTAGCACTTATTTATGTAAGTTTAAATAATGTGTATTTTAATTGTTTTTATTGAGAGAAAGTAAAGTCTAAAGTTCTTAACACACAACAAACTATAAAAATCTTTAAATATTGTTAGTTTTGCTTCTAAGAAAAATGTATATTTGCTTTGTGAAATGTGGTATTAATAAAAATGTATTTATGCCGTTGATAACGGCACAAATTGCGAAGATGTTACTTATATCGTACATAAAAACATATAATCACTCTGAAGAAATTTTTAAGTATTGTTAGTTTTGTGTTTAATAAAATTGTATATTTGGCTCGTGGAATGTATATTTATTAGTAGATTGAAAAAATTGTTGTGAGCGATAATATGTGTATGATTCAAAAATAATTAAATTGGTTTGGTTGAATGCTTGATTTAAACAAAATATATCTATACAGAATGACTCATATTGAGAATATTCCACATATTCTTAAATATGGAATTACTCATTCAACATCAGCAAATGCCAATCATAATTTTGTGTCAATTGGTGATGAAAATTTAATTTCTACTCGGAATAAATTTTTGTTGAATAATGGCAAACGTTTAGGTGAATACATTCCATTTTATTTTGGAGCAAGAACTCCTATGTTATATGTGATGCAAAAAGGTTTTAATTTGGTACCACCTACACCTGCAGAAAATATAGTGTATTGCGTTAGTTCTGTTCAAAAAATAATAGATTTAAAATTAGATTTTGTTTTTACTGATGGTCATGCCGTAGATAGATTTAGTTCCCAATTCACTGCTTCTGATATTTATAGGCTTGACAATATTATAGATAGAGAAGCAATAAAAGCAAAATATTGGCATGATGAAAAAGACCTTGATCGAAAACGAAGAAAAGAAGCAGAGTTTTTAGTATTGGGCGATATTTCTAAAGAAGCCATTTTAGGTTTTATATGTTATAACGAAAATGCAAAAAATATTATAATTAACTTTGGAGCAAGTGCCACTAATGTGCATGTTAGACCAAATTATTATTTTTAAAATATGATACAATACAAAATAGGTAATTTATTAAACAGCGAAGCAGAAGCTTTGGTAAACACTGTCAATACTGTAGGTGTGATGGGGAAAGGCATTGCTTTGCAGTTTAAAAATATGTTTCCAAACAATTATAAATTATATGTTAATGCTTGTAAGAGTAAAGAATTAAAAATTGGGAAACTTTTGGTTACCGAAGAAGAAACATTGCTGTCGGGTAAAAAAATTATTATTAATTTTCCCACAAAAACTAATTGGCGTTTACCTTCGGAGTATCAATATATTGAAGCAGGTTTAGTCGAACTTGTGAAAGTAATTGAGGAAAAGAATATAAAATCTATTGCTATTCCACCATTAGGTTCTGGTCATGGTGGTTTGGATTGGAATAGAGTGAAACAACTTTTAGAAAAATATTTGACAGATGTGGATTGTGATATTTATATTTATGAACCAAGTACAGACATTCAAGAAATAATGAAAAAAGAGCGAGTAAAACTTACTCCTGCAAGAGCAATGTTGCTTTCTGTTTTGTATGAATTGGTTCGCAATGGAGAGTTTGTGTCAGAATTTTCATCTGAAAAAATTGCTTATTTTCTTCAACGTTTTGGAGCTAAAGAAACTTTTAAGTTAAACTTTCAACCTAATTTTTATGGACCTTATTCTGGAAAAGTAAAGCACGTTTTGTACTACCTTAATGGTAGCTATATAATGGGATATAGTGCAAAAGATAAAAAACCATTTGAAGAATTAAACTTAATTCCAGATGCCGAAACAGAAGTAAATGAATTTTTAAACAAACCCGAAAATAAAGAGCATAATGATATTGTTCTAAAAACCAAAGCATTTTTATCAGGATTTTATTCCCCCTTTGCTTTAGAACTGCTTTCAACTATCGATTTTATCATTACAGAAAAGAATGTTCATACACAAGAAGAAATTATTGAAGAGTTGGAAAAATGGAGCAATCGTAAAAAAACATTGTTTACAAATCCAAACTTTATTCAAATAGCAATTAAACATTTAAAATTACATCTCAATTAAAACAGTTCGCTTTGTGAAATATTGCTATAAATATATAAAGCACATTTTAGAGAAAAGCGAATTAAATATAGACTCAACTATTCGGAATTCCCGAACAGTTCAAAATGATTTTAATTCAGTTGGTCGGAATTTCCGAACAACTGAAAATGAATTTAATTCAGTAGTCAAGGAATGCTTGACAACTGCAACTAAAGACAAAAACCATAGTGTAACGCAAAGTAATCAAGAACTCTAAAATAAAGATATATAGTAAAATAAAATTAAACTCAATTAAAAAATCACTAAATATGAAAGAATACAGATTTACAGAAGAAACTGCAAAAAAGACAATGAACTCAGGGCTTAGATTTTTCGCTCCATTTTTAATAGGTGGCGGCATTGTAGGAATTTGTATTGCTAATTTTACAACTAAGGGATCAATATTTGGAAGTCTTTTAGTTTTTTTGATTATTATTTTAGTTTTAGTAATAGCTACAATGATTGGAATAAATAGATCTAAAAAGTCATTAATGAAAGCTGTTTATCGGCTTTCAGACACTGGAATTGAAGTAATTACTTCCGATACAGAAAGTGTAAGTATAGATTTTGACAAAATAAAATCACATAAAATAATAAAAAGAGGTTTGTATATTAACGGACAAAAATCGCAAATTTTTATACCTGTCGATTTAGACGGTTATGATGAGATTACTAATACAATACTTGAAAAAATAAATAAAATATGACTTACGAAGATTTTAGACAGTCTATAATTGCAGAAGAGGGAGATTTTTTTGACTTAATTGTTTTTGATTTTTTGACACAAGCGACTAAGTTTGCTGAAGCTGAAAAATATGAAGAAGCAGTAATTCTTACAAATGATGCGTTAGTAATGGCAAAGTATGCAGACGTTGGTTATCGTATTGTTTATTTGATTGGTATGCTTTGTCAGACATATTTGCAAAATAATCAGCCAGAAATGGCAGATAAATATTTTAATTATGCTATGCTAATACTTGACAAAAATGATTCAGGATATGATGAAGATATGAATAAGTTTCTTGATTTAAAAGCTCTTATTGAAAAAGAATTGCAAAAGAAAAACGAAGCAAAATAAATGCTGAAAAACCTTGTTTTTTTTAGTTTTGTGTCTCAAAAAATAGTATATTTGTGTGATTAAAAACTTAATGTAAAAAGCATGAATTTAAAGAAAACTTTTATTTGGTTTTTTAGAATAATTTTATTGATATTCATTTATTTTCCTATTTGGATTTTGGGTTCAATGGTTATGGGAGATTCGATGCAAGGTCTTTCATCAGAACCAGGTTTGCTTAGTCAGGAAGTTGGTGCTTTTGTGTTAGCAATAATCAATACATTTTTAATACTTGCATTAATACTTACTTCGCGGTGGAGAGGATGGCGTTTGGCGTTGTTTTTAGCTTTGGCTTATTATGGCTCGTTTACATTTCTTACTCAAATTGAAACTTGGTATTTTCTTAAAGATTTAACTGTATCGTCAGATTTACTTCCACGTTTGTTTATTATGGGTTTGTCAGTACCGTTTGTTTATATTCCTCTTGCTGTTCTTATATGTAAAAGGTGGAAGAAAAATGATGTTGCCACAGTTAAAATTGAGTTTATGCCAATTAGGCAACTGATTTTAAAACTTGGTGTTATTGCTATTGTTTATTTGGTAATATATTGGTTAGCGGGGTATTACATAGCATGGCAAAATCCAGAACTTAGAGCATTTTATGGCAGTCCCGGCGAAATACAACCATTTTTCACACATGCATTTGCACAGATAAGTGAAAATCCTGGTTTAATTTTACTACAATTATTTAGAGGTATGCTGTTTGTAATAATAGTAATACCAATAATTATAGGTTCCAATGTCAAGCCATGGGCAACAGCTCTATTAGTAGGACTTCTTTTTGCAATTCCACATTTGGGACATATTTTACCAAATCCATTAATGCCAGTTGCTAGCGTAAGACTTAGCCATATGATTGAAACTAGTACATCTACTTTTGTGTTTGGGCTTATCGTAGTATGGTTATTGCACCGCAAGAAGTGATTTTTATGGGGCGGTGTTTTATAAGTACTCAACTGCTTTACTTCAACTTCGTTCAGCAACCACGTTGCTTTCGATATTCGGATTCAGTCACGTACACTTCAACTTCGTTCAGCGCACCGCTTCTTGTACGCTCCTTTATCCTCAATCTCAGACGCCTTGCATTTGAACACTTCTAAAACACCTTTGTCGCTTTGCTGTAGTTTGTTTTATGGTAGCTTCTGAACAGCACAATTACCAAGATAAATTAAGAAATTATTTTGTTAGTTTTGTCGCAAATTTAGTAAATATTTGCGACAGGAATGAGGTGGAAAAGTGTTGAAAAAGAACGAAGTATGAACCAAGTTTTACTACCGATATTAATAAAATAAAAAATTATCAAATATTATTGGTTTTATATTTAAAAAAGTTGTATATTTGGCTCGTGGAATAGGTAGTTTATCATGTTTTTAAATAAAGCTAAAGTAGTTAATATTAATTCAGCAACAAGTTAATGGTAACAAAATAGCTTGGAAAAGAAAAATAAAATGATAAAGAAAAATAAAATATTTAATTTTTTTATAATTTCTGCAAAAAAAGAACAACAGAAAGGTGATACATATTTGGCAAGCTATCTAACAAATTGAAGCAACCTTTTAGGGGTTAACAATTGATTTAATAAAATTATGAAGATAAAAATTAATGATTAAAAAAGTAAATAAATCGTCATCAAAAATTATTGTTGGAAGTGTCTTAACACGTCATGAAATAGAATCGCTTGGAATAATTGTATTTGATAATAAAAAAGACGTAGATCCTGAATGCTTCGATGAAACCAGCTATAACTTAAGATTGGGAGAGGAATATTATAAACCTAAAGTTAATCAAGAAGACACTAATAGAGAATATGCAACCGTAAAAGAATATCCCGCATGTCCTTATAAAAAGGGAAAATTAATTGGTGTTGAAGACTGTAATTTAAATAATAGAGTCCTTGTAATAAAACCATATACAACTGTTATAATAAGTACACTAGAAAGACTCAATTTACCAAATTGTGTTGTAGGTCGGTTTGACTTAAAAATTCGTTGGGCTTTACAAGGACTAATACTACAAGTAGGAACTCAAATTGCCCCAGGTTATAAAGGTCGATTATTTGGATTATTACATAACCTTTCAAATAAAGATATTTGTATTCCCATGGGATTAGGAATACTTGATGTAGAGTTTTCATATATAACCAAACCAGTTGAACCCAAAATATATGATGAGTCTTATAATACAATTGAAGGTTTCTTAAAAGACAGACCGCCGATTGTAGGAACTTTAGAGGCGTTTCTTGAGGAAATTAAGAAAGAAAAACAAGAAATGACTAAAATTGGAAAAGAACTCAAAGAAGATAGAAATAACTATCAAAATAAAAAAATTCAATTTTGGTCTGTTTTTGCTGGTATAGTTATAGCAATCCTTATAGGTATAGTTACTATCGTTGTCCCAATTGCAATTACTAAAATCACTGTAGATAAAGATGATTATCCATTTCAGAAAGTTTACGAAATGGAAACTAAAAATAAGGAAATGTACTTAAAAATTGACTCTTTACTCAATAAAAATAAGCAAATATCAGATTCATTAATTATTTTAGGAAGAAAAATTAATGATATCGAAAAGAAAAATGGAAAGAATAATTAATTTACAATCTAATGGAAAACAGACATAAAATAATATTTGTTGGTGCAGGTGTTAGTAATTTAGCTGCCGCAAATAGATTACTTGATTATTCAATTAATGATTTTATTATAATAGAACAGGGTAATTTCTTGAACCAGAGAAATTGTCCAGGAGAAAATTCAAATACATGCAAAAGATGTCAGAATGGTTGTTCTACACTTGAAGGAGTAGGAGGTTCTAACGCCCTACATGGCAATAAGTTATGTTATTTCCCTGCAAGTGATGGAATATTGAATTATTTTAGTAATAATGAAATTGATTCGGCAATAAACTTTCTAGATGATTTACTCTTTCCTTTTTTTGATAAATCATTAATTACTCAGAAAGTAAATTATATTGATAAGAAACATTATACTTCTGACGTATTTAATAAAAAAGACTTTGCTTCATTAATCGAAAGATTAACAAGAGTTTTAAAGAACAAAATTATAACAAGAACAAAAGTTGTTAAAATAGAGAAAAAACCAGAAGAATTTTGCATTCACACATCCAAAGGGCATAAATGTTTTTGTGAAATTCTTGTAATGGGTACCGGTCGTGCTTCATATAAATTTTTACCTAATCAGTTAAAACAATTAAATGTTGAGTATTATTCTCAAATACAAGATATTGGAATTAGAATAGAAACACATAAAGATTGTTTTACTAAGGATTATTATTATCAAGTTGATCCTAAATATAAATATAGTTGGGATGGATTGGGTTCCGGTAGAACATTTTGTGCTCATAATCAAGGTAAGGTTGTCCCTGTAAAATTTGGTAACTCTTTCTTTGCAGATGGTGCATTTGACAGGGATTTTGGAAACTTTAACAATATAGCATTAATGGTTCGAGGTTTACAACCTCTTTCAACAGATGACCTTGAAAATTGGTGTTCAGCGATTAACGCAGGTTCTGATAATAATTTGTTATTAGGTTCTGTAGAATTAAATAAACCTGAGAACGAAATCATTAAACAAATTCTTAATTTGATTAAAACATTCCCTACAAACTCACATAAATTACTAATGGAGAAATTATTATTAAAGGTTTTTACTGGAAAGAATAAACTTATTGAGGCTGGTAATAATTTAAATTCAACATTAAATATATATGGACCAGCTATTGACCGACAATGGGTTGTACCTGCCATTGATGACAATTTTCAGGTTAGAAACCTGCAAAACTTATACCTTGTAGGAGATGCTATTGGTCAATCAAGAGGCTTTATACAGGCAATGTTTTCAGGTGCAATTTGGGCAGATAGGTTTGTAAAAGTAAGAACTTTACAAAAAATGGAAGTTAGAGTAAGAACTTTACGAAAAAAGGAAGAATGTTTAAATTTGGAGTAGCGGGTTATCCTCTAGCATTTTCAAAGTCTAAATACAATAAAGACAGATTGAAAATTTTCAACTGGCTTAAGGATCTTAATTTAGATGCCTTTGAAGCACAAATGACATATGGACCGAGAACATCTGTTGATAATTGTAAGCAAATCAAATTGATATCAGAAGAGTTTAATATTAAAGTTTCTGTACATGCTGCATATTATATAGTTCTCACCTCCAATGAAAGATCAAAAATTGAAAGGTCTATTGATACTTTACTAAAAACATACGAACTTGCAGATTTAATGGGTGCTGATGTAATAGTTTTGCATCCTGGGCCACTATATAAACAAAATCCCGAATTAATCATGGAACGTTTTTTAGAGAACTTGTCTAAGTTTTTTTCTAAACTAGGCAATTCTAATATAGGATTATTTTTAGAAACAGCAGGCAAGAAAGGACAGTTAGGTTCGGTTGAAGAAATAATTTATGCTTGTAAACATTTTGAAAACTGTTTCCCATGTATAGATTTCGGACATGTACATGCAAGAGAAGGAGGTAGTTTAGGAGAAGAAAACTCGATAGATGAACTATTTAGGTTTATGAATAAGAATAACCTTTTCATGCAGAGCTCACGTATTCACTTTCATTATACTCCAATTGATTATGGTCCAAATGGTGAAATTGTTCATAAAGCAATAGATGATAAATATCCAGATGATAATCAATTGTCATTAAACTTATTTGATGATAAAAAAAATGATTCATACTATCATCCTAGACTTGAACCTATAGTTAAAAACTTCATCAAATATAATCTTAATGCAACAGTAATTTCTGAGACTCATAATAGCCAAGAAATTGGAGCTATGGCTATGAAAGCTCACTACAATATTTTGAGAGAACTTTAAATTATTATATATCAATTTATAGCACTTATTTCAAGAACGATACGATATTTTAACAGTGTAGTAAACTTAATAGATAGAAAATACATAATAGATGGCAAATACTAATCGATACAAAGGTTTATTATTTTTAAGGAAAGCTCTTTTACCAGTTCCTGCATTTATAAAAATATCAAATATCAATGACATTAAAAAAGATTGGGAGTTTGATGTAGTTCCTTTCGGTTGGACAATTCGGACATGCAAAGTTAATGGAATTAATGAGTTTAATCTTTTTTACAAAAACAACATAAGCTTTAAAGAGTTAAAAATAATTTTATCCGAAAGACTTCAAAAACATACTGATGAATTTTATATTATCTATCCTTCTTGGGACTTCGATTTTTCTTTTAATATAATAAAGGAGCGTAATGAATATATTGTTGAAGGAGATATTGGTTCACAAAAAGAAATTTCATTAGGTTCAAGAATGCCTAAATTTTCATTAATAATAAATTCAAGCACTTTAACAGTTCAGCAATCTTTTTTGTCTTACCCATCAAAAAATATATTAGATGGTATATTTCGAGTTTTAAAGTTACTAAAAAACAATGTAATTAAAGAAAGGTATTATACTGAAGTTGTATTCACGAAGCAAAATCAGATATTTTTTTATGAATTTACTGATTTGTCTTTTTTATAATTTCTACACATTTATCCAAACATATTTATTTATACATAACATTAACTACGGATATTTCTTAATCTCAAACTAAAATTATTCTTTAACATCAAAATTTAAATTTCATCTTGATTGTACAATAAATATATATCATATATGTTTTTTTAGGCGTATAGGTCAAAAAGTAGGCTATTTTTGAGTTGATTTTGTCAATAGGTCAAAAAGTAGGCTGTTTTTTATAGCATTATTTGTATCATTCAAAAGTTAGTTTTACTTTTGTCTTCTGTAAGCTAA
>Ga0208195_1000710_pt1 | contig 41968 bp, 39 predicted proteins | sample AD_UKC077_MetaG_FD_184441 | JGI IMG/M metagenome (GOLD analysis project Ga0208195, IMG submission 184441) | Active sludge microbial communities of municipal wastewater-treating anaerobic digesters from USA - AD_UKC077_MetaG (SPAdes) (version 2) | ecosystem: Engineered > Bioreactor > Anaerobic >... | reverse complement strand
TATTTTTTCTGTTGGAGTGGTAGTTTTTTTTGGTTTTATATCCTTCAGTTCTCTGTTTTCTGATCTAATTATTTTATTTGTAATAGGGTCGTATTCTTTAAAAGAGACACATTTATTTACAGCTTTTAAAGGTGTTAATATAAAAGACTCCTTGATAAGTTCGATTTTATCGGGCGAAGCAAACTGTTTTTTGGCTAAAACATCATAAACGGGTATGTCTGACGTCTGTGTCAACAAATTATCAACAGTATCGTTGGTTTCTGTTGATTTAGCGAGATTGCTTAGATTTTTATTTTGGTTTGTTTGTGGCATAGCTATTTGCTAATTTCATTTAGATATTCAGCCACCTTGCCGACTTGATTTTTTACTGAATATTGCTCAATATTAGCGGATTGAACACTGTTGTTGTTATTTAAAAAAAGATTGTATCTGTTTTCGACAAAGGTACGTATTCCTTTGTAATCATCGTACTCAAAACTATTTCCTGAGGTATTTTCTTCTAAATTCATTTGTTAGATTTTGCTCTTTTTAAAAAAAAATAAAAGCCAAAAATAGCAATTATATAAGTTAAAAGTTAAAAGTTAAAAGGAGAAAGTTTGTAAAGTTGAAAATAGTTAGTTGCTTATCAGACAATTAAAACAAAAAATCCTCGTATTAGACGGGGCTATGGGAACTATGATACAGCAACTAAATCTTGTTGAAGAGGAGTTTCGTGGAGCATCATTTATCTATCATTCCCAAGATACTAAGGGTAATAACGATACTTTGAATATAACTTATACCAATTGGACAGCTTGTCATAAACTGCCAATAAATATCAATTCAGACGTTTATGATGAGAATAAAAGTAAAAGTGCTCAAATAGAGTCAATTAGATTAGGGAAAATTCAGGTGGAGTAGGAGGAAGGTTGGGAAGTAGTTTGTAGGTGAGGTTGTTTTTGGGGAATATAATTACCCAAGCGGTTAAGAATATGATTTTCATATCGATACAAAAAGAGGCGTTTTTTTGATACCACATTTCAAGCTCTCCTTTGAAAGGGGCTAACGCGTTTTCAAAGTTTTCAACACCATCTTTTTGGAATTTGCTACGCAAGGTTTCTTGATCACGTAGAATAATTGATCCAATACCGGTTATTCCGGGTTTTGATTTATAAATTGTTTTTTGCATCTCTTCGGGATACCGTAAAAAATCGATTTCCATAAGTGGACGCGGTCCGACAATAGACATATCGCCGAGCAATACGTTAAAAACTTGTGGTAATTCGTTTATTTTCGTTTTTCGTAAAAATCTGCCAAATGGAAATACGCGGGGGTCGTTTTTCAATGTTATACTACCTGTTCCTATGTTTGGACTATTTTTAAGCATCGTGGCAAACTTCCAGATTTTAAACGGTTTATTGTTGTATCCAATGCGTTTTTGTTTGTAGAAAACGTAGTGTTCGCCTGTTAAAAGTAAAATAATTATTACGGGCAACAATAGAGGCGACAAAATAATAATTGCCAGTAGCGATATAATAATATCTAACAAACGTTTAAAAAACTTGTACATAGAGCGTTAAGATTTACATTTTGGAATCAAGACCTTTGCCTGTTTCGATATGGTCAAAGTTAGGAAGATATGATTTAAGAGCCGTGACGATTTCAGATTTATCGGAAGTAGGTTTATCAAAAACTGTACGCAACGATTTTATTATCTGGTTGATTTCCTCGACAGAGCGTTTTTTTGAGTTTTTAACTACACCTAATGCGTGGAATGTATCTATATCGAGTTCCTCTTTTTCTGTATAAAACTCCTCGAAAGGTTTTTCACCAGATGTATCGGATTCAAAAAAGTAGATGGGATAGCTTTTTGAGTTTTCGTTTAACAACAGTGATTTTTCCCTTGCTTCGCTTTCAGTTTTGCATATATCGGCGGTGTAGCCTAATGTTTTAAGTAGGTCTATCGCAATTTCGTCGAAAGGGATCATATCCGTTTCTGGGTCTAATTTCGGGAAGAAGATATCGCCAGAACTACCGAGAATAGAGGCTATCAGACACAGTTCACCCGATTCTTGTGGCGACACGAAAAAACGTCTAATATTTTTTGGACACGACCAAGGTTGTTTTTTTGCAAATCGTTCGAGAAATCCTAACGGAAGACTTCCATTTGAGAAAGCAACATTTGCAAATCGAGCGGTAGTAATGGGAATGGTTTTGGAGTAAGCCATAATTAGTTCTTCCATAAGTTTTTTGGTTGCACCCATGATGTTTACAGGGTTTGCAGCTTTATCGGTTGAGACACAGAAAAAGTGTTCAACATTCGATTTTGAAATCAGTTCAATAAGTCGTTGTGCTCTAAGAACATTGTTTTCGATCATTGCCTCGATTGAAAAAATATCTTTCTCGCTCCGAACGTGTTTGTGCGCTGCGAAGTTTGCCACTATTTGAAAGGGTCCGTGATGTTTCAGTATTTTTTCAAAAACAGGGTCGGCAAAATTTACTGGATAAGTTATAAAGTCGTTAGGAATATGATATTGTGTAGAACTACGCAAGTCGCGTACAAGTTCAGTAAGCCCGTTTTCGTTTATGTCAACAACGATTAGCTTGGCAATTTTGAATTTTAAAAGTGCCTTGATATACCATGAGCCGATGGTTCCTGCTCCACCAATAACCAAAACATTTTTGTTGGTTAATCTTTCCGACAGCTGTTTGTTAAATTTTTCAAGGTCGGTTTTTAGCAAGCTCTCGTTGCGCTTGGTAACGTATTGACTGATAAAGTTTTCTAAGTTGAAACGTATCATTGTTTTATTTTGTCAAAGGGTTAGTATGGTTGTTTTTATATCCGGGGATAATTACACTGCTTGGTAAATTAACAACTCTATCTGCCAGCCACTCTGAGTTTTCAAGATTACCTTTCTCACAGTTTTTGAACATTGGCAAGCGGTTCATCAATTCCCATAAGGGACGTGTCATTATATCGTTTTGATTTGTGTAGTTTAGGAACTCGTCTCGTTCATTTATATCTTTCAATATCAGCGCATTAAGCCAATAGTTTGATTTAGCATCTTTGAGTTCTGTAAAGAAATTGAAATCGGTGTTTTTAAAGAAATTCTGATATTTGAGTGCGAGTTCGCGTTTCTTTTCAACAAAAAGTGACAGTTGCTCAATTTGTGCACAGCCAAGAGCTGCTGCAATGTTTGTAAGCCTGTAGTTGTACCCTATTTGGTCGTGAACAAACTCCCATTTATGAGGTTTTTTAGCTTGAGTTGTAAGGTGTTTAGCTTGTTTGGCAAGTTGTTCGTTGTTGGTTAGAATCATACCGCCACCTCCGGTTGTAATTATTTTGTTGCCGTTAAAACTCAGAGTGCCTAACAAACCAAAGCTACCTGTATGACGGTTTTTATAGATGCTTCCGAGACTTTCTGCAGCATCTTCGATACACGGGACATTAAATTTGTTGCAAATTTCTACGATCTCATCTATTCTAACAGGGTGTCCGAAGGTGTGCATTGGCAAGCATGCTGCTATTTTTCGACCTGTGTTTTTGTTGTATGTGAACCCGTCAGCCTTGATTTCACAGTTTTTATTCAGAAAATTGGACAGCTTTTCAGGCGACATTCCCATTGTATCCTTGTCAACATCTATAAAAACAGGATGTGAGCCCGTATATGAAATGGCATTTGCTGTTGCAATAAATGTAACAGATTGTGTTATAACCTCTTCGTTGGCTTTGGCTCCTGCGACGATTAAGGCTATATGCAGAGCTGCCGTTCCGTTTACTGCTGCTACAGCATATTTAACGCCTGTATATTGGGCGCACAGTTGTTCAAATTTTGCAACATATTCGCCAACGCTTGAGACAAAGTTTGAATCCATTACATCCGTCAAATACTTACGCTCATTACCAATGAAACGAGGGTCGTGTAAAGGAATAAAACCAGTTGGTTCTTGGAATGTTTCGCGAATAAAATCAACTATTTTAGAGTAACGTGTCATAGAATTAATTTTAGTTTTGGCAGTTACATTATAAACGGCTAATTACCACCAATATATGCCCACAAAAGTCCAATGTATTCGTGCATTGTTCGTTCAACATTGGACAGATTTTTGCCCGAAGGTACGATTTTTTTATAGAAAGGCATGCTAGATTTTTTAACAATAAAGTTGACTGGGGCAGGTAATGGGTTTAGACCACAATTTTTGAAGTGATGTAGTGAGCGGTGCATATGAATAGCGTCTGTAACTAATATTAGATTATATTTTGTGCCAAATCGTTTTTTGTACTCAAAGGCTTCGCTTTTAGTGTTCCAAGGTTCGCTTATAGCTATAATTACGCTGTCTGGTATTCCGTTTTCTAAAGCAGCTTGTTTCAAAACTTCGGCTTGTGGCATAATTTGATCTGCATTATAGCCTGAAGTAATAATCTTGCAGTTTGGTATCTGTTTATATATCCGAATGCCTTCAATAAGGCGACCATAGGCTAAATTGGTCAGTTGTTCTCGATATGGCAAAGTGAGGTCATTTTCGTGACCACCTCCTAAGACTAAAACGTGTGTTTCTTGGAGTAGCACGGAGTCGGGGACAATGATTAATGGTGCATATTTTTTCTCTAAAAAAGCGGTAGGATAATCTGACAGTAACTGTGTAGTGATAATAAAAAGCCATGCGAAAGCAGAAATAAATATAGCATTTGACCATCTAAACTTCTTTCTGTTGTTCAATACTAACGAAATGACAATTAATATAATAAAGATAAAAAGAGGTGTAACCAATAGGGAAACAATATATCGCATGCAAAATAGAATTAATAAAATCGATGTTTATCTATAAAAAAGAAGTTAACTATTTTTAAATATTCAGAAATCACAAATTTTTTACTTGCACTGTTTTTCCACCAACCGACTGGTTTGAGGATTTTACTGTGTACAGGTCTGTAAATAAACTTAACATTAACGCCCTCTTTTTTACAAAACCAATTTAGAAAGATTTTAATTCGGCGCATATGAAAATTGTTTGAAACAACTATACATTTTTCTATTTGTGGGTTTTGCTTAAGATATTTAACAAAAGAGGAGGCTTCGTCTGCGGTATTTGTGACCAAATTGTGCAAGACGACTATAGAGGTGTCGTTAATACTCTCTTTTCTAATATATAATACAGTTTCTGCTGTAGAGGAATACATTTTTTCGCCCTTAAATTCTGAGCCAGATACAGAATTTCGTTCTGTTGACGAAAAGACAGTTTTTTTTGCCCAACCTTCCTTTAAGTAATCAGTAACTTCTTTATATTGCCCTCCTCCGAGGAAAAGCAGAACAACATCGGCTTTTTCTAAAGGGCTTTCGACTATAAGGAAACGTCCCATATATATCACAATAATGAGTACAGCAGTTAGTGTGATTAAAAGACAAACACAGATACGTTTAAGCATCAAAAATATTTTCAGGCTTTAAGTTGAGGCAGGTTTTTAAAGAATTTGTTATAAAGTTTACTTTTAGGGAATAGAATTACCCATGCGGTAAGAAATATGATTTTAAAATCAGTTATCATTGAAGCATGTTTTTGGTAATACATTTCCAATTCGCCTTTGTAAGGCGCTATTATTTGAGTATAGACGGTAAGTTGGTCCTCTTTACGTGAAGCAACAAATGAGGGCTCATCGCTAAAAACAACTGAGCCAATGCCTGTCAGACCGGGTTTTGCATTGTAAATATTTGAACGAATATGTTCGGGGTATCTTAGCCATCCCGAGTATAAAAGTGGTCGGGGTCCTACAAAGGACAATTCTCCCTTGAGTATATTAATTAGTTGAGGTAGTTCATTAATATTTGTTTTTCGTAAAATTTTTCCAACAGGTAAAACTCTTTTGTCTCCGGGCGTAGTGGTGAGATTTTTCCCGCTCTCTTTTCCGCTCTCCTTTGTCATGGTAACAAATTTAATTAGTTTGAAGGGTTTGTTTCTATAGCCAATTCTCTCTTGACAGAAAAAAACTAAATGTTCTCCTGACAGAAGAAGTATTATCGAGACTAAAATTAACAATGGGGAAAAAATAATCAAACAAATGAAAGAGACAGAGAAGTCGAACGCTCTTTTGGCAATTATGTATGTTTTTTTTCGCATATTGAAAGCGATGATGAAAATATTTTATAATATGATTAATAAGGGATTAGCATGTAGGGTGACCTTGAATCCGTCCGATAAATTCTCAAACGTTGGAGAGGGTAGTCCGTAATCAAAGCAAAAAGAAATAATGTGTTTAATGCCTGAACTATATTTTTCGATAACACCTAAATCTAAAAAAATAGCAATAAGTTTGATTCAGGGAACTGATTTTTGTCTGAAGGAGAGTAAATTTTCTATTGCTATGTTATAATGTAAACGTCCCGGATTATAAGACTCGTTTTTAATTCACTATCAGTTACTTTTCGGATAATTGCTCAAGTACTTTACTAAAATAATTCCAGCCATTTATCTCAACATCTCCTATTGTAAAAGAGTTGTCCCCAGTGTATATAATATGCTTTTCAACGTCTGATTCTATAATAGGAAAAGATTTTAGGTTTTTCATGTAATCTTTATTGATGGTGGCGCCACCTTTAATTTCAATTAGGTGTAACTTTCCATTTTCTCTTTCTATTATACAGTCAATTTCGACTCCGTTGTTGTCGCGCCAGTAATACGTATTTTTTCTATTGTGTCCTTTATGTGATTGTAGTTTAATAATTTCAGCGATAACAAGATTTTCAAACAAGGCTCCGTACAAGTAGTGTGATAGGAGCATCTTAGCCGATTGGATGTTTAGTAACGAACAAACAACTCCGGTATCATAAAAGTATATTTTCGGTGATTTAATCAACCGTTTGTTGAAATTTTTGTAGTATGGTTGTAGTTGAAAAATAATGAAACTTGCTTCTAATAGCGACAGCCAAGATTTTGCTGTATTGACAGATATTCCTGCATCGTTTGCTAAAGAAGTTAGGTTCAGTGTCTGCCCAATCCGTCCTGCGCATAGAGCAAGAAATCGAGTAAAAGTTGTTAGGTTTTCAACCGATCTCAGAGTTCTTACGTCCCTTTCTATATAGGTTTGAATGTAAGGGGGATAAAATTCTTCAGGCTCAATGTTGAAGTCGTATATTCGAGGATAAAAACCTGTGTAAATAGTATCAAAAACCGTTTCTCGTAGCCCTATTTCTGATATATCGAAAGGGAAAAGGTGATTTATACTTGTTCTGCCTGCCAGTGATTGAGATATGCGCTCGTTCATCAAAAAACTTTGCGAACCTGATAGAATATATTGTCCGGCTCTGTTTTTTTCATCAGAGACTACCTGTAAGTAATTAAACAATTCGGGCACTTGTTGAGCTTCGTCAAAAATGATACTCTTTTCTTGACTCTTTAGAAAACCAATGGGGTCATTCATTATCAAATTACGGTAATCTAATCTTTCTAAATTAATGTATTCGTAATCAGGAAAATATTTTTTAAGTAAAGTGCTTTTTCCTGATTGGCGAGGTCCCGTAAGCGTGAGTATAGGAAATTTATTTAATCGCTTTTTAAGAGTATGTGCAAGTTGTCTTTCAATCATGTTTATACATTCGTGCAATTGAAATGCAAATATACATAAAATTTGTGGTTAATCAGTTTTTGATCCGTTAGTTGTTTCTTATTACATTAACGATTTTATAATTCTGCACCTATTTCCTGAAGCCAAAGAGTAATCGGGAATATTTTTGGTTACTATAGAACCTGCCCCAATCACACACCATTTACCGATAGTTACTCCTGGAATAATAGCGCTTCCTGCTCCTACCCAAGTACCTTCTCCAATAGTTACATTTCCACACACCGCACAATTAGGGGAAATATGTACATAATTTCCTATAACACAGTCGTGGTCAATGGAAGCCGATGTATTGATAATACAATGTTTTCCTATCTGACAAGAAGTTTGTACAACTGCGTTCTGCATCACAACAGTTCCTTCACCAAGATGCGAATATTTAGATACAACGGCAGAGGGATGAATAGCAGTTATGAATTCAGCAGTTATACGTTCAGCAATTGTTTTTCTTTTTTTATTGTCTCCTATTGAAATAATTATAGGTGAAATTATTTCATCAGTCGTAAAAACAGGATAGCCTAATAACTCTTTAATGTTTTCATCATTATCAAATAATCCAAGAATATCAATTCCTTGTGCTGTTAGTATATCAATAATTACTTTGGCGTGTCCGCCTGCTCCGAGTAAGTACATAGTTTATAAGCTTAAAAGAGATTTAAAAAAATGTTTTTTAGTACATGACAAAAAAACAATTAATGAAGCGTTGAACGTGATGGTGTGAGAGATTTGGGTGTATAGACACAATGCATGCGTCTGAACATTGAAAACATAGCCTGCGTGAATAATGCGACATACTCGGTCGCTGAGCTTGTCGAAGCGACCTTTCATTATAGGTATCCTATGACTTTGGCTTCGACGGTTATTGAGCTTGTCGAAATATAAACCCAGCCGACGTATCACAGTCACTGAACCTGTCGAAGAGTGGTCTTTAAGCGGAGTATTTAGGCTCTGCTCGATTAGTGAGTAAAACTATTTGTTACATGTTTTTCAAACCTTTAATTTACAATAATATACAAATAATTTTAAATTTTTGTCATGTACTTAGGACAAATGAACAAATTTTTACCAGTTCTGCTACTATTTCTTACAATCACATGTTATGGAGCTAGTAAGAGTGTAGCTCAAAAAGCGATTATTGAGAGAGAAGTTATTATATTGGCAGTGAATGATATTCATGCCACCATTGATAATTTTCCGCGATTTGCATTTATGGTTGATAGTTTACGTGCCATCTACCCCGATATGTTGTTGGTATCAGCGGGAGACTACCAGACGGGAAATCCCATTAATGACCAGTATCACGAAAAAGGGAGACCCATTATTGAATTGATGAACCACGTAGAGTTCGACCTTTCGGCAGTGGGAAACCACGAGTTTGACGTTGGAGTCAAAAAATTTGAAACCTATACTAAGATTGTTCATTTCGATCATTTGTGTGCCAATTTAAGTTCGCCCGAAGGTATGGAGTTTAATATCAAGCCATACAAGATCATTACTCTGCCCAATGGCTTAAAAGTGGGTTTTGTTTCGGTGTTAGCCCTCGCCTCAAACAATCTACCCGATTGCCATCCCGACAACTTAGTAGGTTTCAGTTTTACCAATCCGTTTGAAACAGCACAAAAGTATCTGTACCTGAAAGATAGTACTGATTTGTTGATATATATTAATCATTTCGGATTTGAAAATGACGTTAAATTGGCAAATCTTTTCCCGAAAGGGGCAGTAGATCTTATTATAGGTGGTCACTCGCACACCAAAGTTGAAAAGGAGCAAATTCATAACGGTATCATGATTACACAAGCTGGGCGAAAATTGAACTATGCAACGCTTATTCACCTTACTGTTTGCCCAGACGGACAAGTCAGTCGCTCCATGCAACTGCTTACGGTGGGACAAACAGGCAATGAGCAAGTAGCTGTTCGCGCTATGGTTGATAAGTACAACAACGATCCTGAAATGCAAGAGGTAATTGCCAAAGCAAATTTTGATTTTCGCACCACTGATGAGTTGGGCTATTGGATGGCTGATGCACTGAAAGCAACTGCTAAAACCGAAATTGCGGTAGTTAATAAAGGCGGTGTACGAATTGACCATCTTCCCGCAGGAGAAATTACTCGTAAGACAATTTTTACCATCGACCCATTTAGTAACCAAGTGGTAACGGTAAACCTTACGGGGCATGAGCTAAAGGCGTTTATTGGCAGCATGTTCGGGCGATATGAATATAGCTTGATGTATCCGTCAGGAATACATTTGAACTATACCGTAGCGGAAGGGGGCTTTAAGCTAATTGATTTGGAACTGTTAAACGAAGATGGAACACGGTTAGAGATGGACAAAATTTATAGTGTGGCTACAAATTCATACGTTATTGCTACGGCAGACTTTAAGAGGAAAGATCCTGGGAAAACCCTATCTATTACCACATCGGAAGGATGGATTAATTGGCTTTTAGAAGAAAAAACGGTAAAAAATTATCAGGAGGTAAAGCGAGTGTTTATCAATGAATAAACGATTAATGTGATTAATTAAACCATTAAGAAGTTAAGATTAATCTTTAACTTAATGTTTCTTAATTTCTTAATGGTTCAAAAAATAAAATTAACCATTACGAGCTTTTTTTCTATCAGCCTCGATTTGAGCCTTTGTTCTTCTATTTCTTTTAACAGTTATTCTCGGAGGCAAGAATGTTAAACGCTCTCTGTGATGCGTATATACATACTGTTTAACCATATTCCAATTGCCAAACGTTTTAAGAAATGAAGATAAAGAAATATTATAATATTTTTTAAACTCTCTGTAAGTAGGCATTTTTTTTACTTGATTAGCAACATCAATAAAAGCATTAATAATTTCATTCTTATCGATTTCGCTATAATAATTCAATGGTAAAAGACTTTTGTTTGGTTTTAAACCAGCATCTTTTATGGCGCTGTTCCATTTCTTGTACAGATATATTATTTGACCATAAGTTATTTTTGCATCCTCAATTTTTATATAATCATTTTTGGTTGGAGTTTTACCTATCAAATTGCTAATCCTTATAAGCTCTGATTTGGCAAGAGCTTTCTTCTCTTCTGTTGACATTGATATGTATTTTTTCATTTTTTATGATGATTTTTAGGTTTTAACGATTTTTGACTTGAACAGATAAGCCATTATCGAGAATTTATTTTAGTATGCTTATATTTTTGGCTGAAGGTTATGATAACCACCAATTTTAAAATCTCTCAATTATGTTTCAAACTTGAGATGACTCTTTTTCATTTCATAACTTGTTAAGCGCCTAAGTTTGACTACGAAAACAGGCAGTTATGTTTACTTAACAAAGTTTGGTACTTTCAATAATCATCGAATATTGACCTACTCGATTAGTTTACATAATAACGCAAATATAAGAATTTTTTTTAAAAAATACAATTTTTTACAAAGCGCCTGATTCTCAAAAACTTGATATTTGCTTATGATTCAATTATTTCATTCTGTTTTTTAATTGACATAATTGAATAAAAAAGCAGCAATATTATTGTTGATAGGACAATAAATTGCTGCACAGAAATTAGTTGTTCGCTATTGTGCGAAATAAGACAATTACTCTATTGTTTGAAAAATTACTTTTTGTTGTTGGGTTTATTTTTCGGGTTCTTTAACTCCCAGTACATCAACAAAAGCCTTTTTTAATGATTCTTTTGGAAGTGCACCTGCTGCCATCTGTGGCTGTCCTTCTAATGGAATAAAAAGCAGTGAAGGAATACTTCGTATGCCAAAAATTGCTGAAAGTTCCTGTTCACTTTCAGTATCTACTTTGTAGATATCGAGCTTTCCCTTGTACTCTTTAGATAACTCTTCCAATACAGGAGCAATCATTTTGCACGGACCACACCAATCGGCGTAAAAATCAATCAAACAAGGTTTTGAGCCTTCAAATTTCCAATCTTTATTTTTTTCAAAATCAAATATTTTTGTTTTGAAACTCTCTAATGTCAAATGTTCAATCATGGTTTTTATATATTTACATATTTAGATGTATAATTTTGTCAAAAAATATGCCAATTTAAATCATGTGACATAAAACTAAATTTTTGCATTATCTTATGAATTCAAAAAGGCAAATTTTAAGTAAATTATGTTTTAAGTGCAGTTCTTTGTAACTTTGCACTCTCTTTGTATAAGTATAGTGACAGTTTGTCATTAATTTGATTTAAAATGCAATTCGACTTATCTCACAAATTATTTGAAATTGTAAAAAATGTGTCTGCTCAGCAAAATGTTGAAATATACGTTGTTGGGGGATATGTTCGTGATTTAATTTTGAAACGCGAAAACAAAGACATTGATTTTGTAGTTGTTGGCAACGGAGTTGACATAGCTGTTGAGGTTGCTAAGGCTATAAGTCCTAACATAGAAGTAACTCAATATAAAAATTACGGTACAGCTATGTTTCGTTATGGCGATATTGATGTGGAATTTGTCGGCGCCCGAAAAGAGTCATATAATCGCAATAGCCGTAATCCAATAGTAGAAAGTGGCACACTTGCTGACGACCAAAATAGACGCGATTTTACAATTAACGCAATGGCTATTAGTATGAATTCTAATGACTTTGGAGAGTTAATAGACCCTTTTGATGGTGTTGGAGATCTGGAAAGAAAAATCATCAGAACACCTCTTGACCCCGATATTACATATAATGACGATCCCTTGCGAATGCTACGTGCCGTTAGGTTTTCGACTCAATTGCGATTTATGATAGAGGAAAAATCGTTTGAAGCCATTAAAAAGAATGCAGAGAGACTAAATATACTTTCTAAAGAGCGAATCAGCGACGAGTTAAACAAAATAATAATGGCTGAGCGCCCCTCTGTAGGATTTAAAATACTGTCGTTATCGGGGTTGCTAATACATATTTTACCAGAGTTGGAAAAGCTTCGTGGTGCAGAATCTAAGAATGGGAAAAAGCATAAGGACAATTTTTATCATACACTGGAGGTTCTCGATAACATTGCCCGTACCTCTGAAAATCTCTGGTTGAGGTGGGCTGCCTTATTGCACGACATAGCCAAACCAAATACAAAAAGATTTGACAGCAATCTTGGGTGGACCTTCCACGGACATGAACATGTTGGAGCACAGTTAGTTCCGATAATATTTAAACGCCTGAAACTACCAACAACACAAAAAATGAAATATGTTCAAAAGATGGTAGCTTTGCATATGCGTCCTATTGTTTTAGCACAAGAAATTGTGACAGATTCAGCCGTCAGGCGGTTGCTTTTTGAAGCTGGCGATGATATTGACGACTTGATGTTGCTTTGCGATGCAGATATTACATCTAAAAATCCTGAAAAAATATCGAAGTATCTCGAAAATTACAGATTAGTAAGGCGTAAGTTAGTTGAAATTGAAGAGAAAGATAAAATAAGAAACTTCCAACCTCCAGTATCAGGCGAAATTATTATGGAAGCATTTTCACTTCCTCCATGTAAAACCGTTGGCGATATTAAAGATGCCATTAAAGATGCCATTATCGAAGGCAAAATAGAAAATACTTACGAAGCGGCGTGGGAATATGCTATTCAAAAGGCTGCTGAGTTTGGGCTCGAGCCTTTGAAATAACGAAACAACGGGTGGTGGCAAAAAAATTGTGCATGTCTATGAGCTCTCAGTTGTATGTGACTTATGTTGACGGTTTGTTGTTTTCTTATACCAATTGAAATTTAAAAATAGTCCAATATTTTTTAAATTTTATAATTGTAAATACCGATGATACAGACACATAGTCCAAACAAACGATAGTGAAGTTTGGACTATAGTAGCTGTCCAATCGGTATTATTTCAGTTTTTTCATTGTATTGCTTGCAAGCAATGATTTCATTTGAGTAATGGCTACTTTGTTGAGCTGTAGAAGTCTTTCGTTTTGCGGTAAACTTTGTCGGATTAACAAAGCATTCACGCTTTCCATATTACTTAGAACAACAAGCTGTTCCAATGTGGCGTAATCCCTTATGTTCCCGGCTTTGTCGGGATTGCTGTCTCGCCACTCTTTCGCGGTAATTCCAAAAAGGGCAACGTTCAGCAAATCGGCTTCATTGGCATACACAAAACTTGCTTGTTGTTTGGTAACTTCCTGTGGAATTAGGTTTTCCTTTATAGCATCTGTGTGGATTTGGTAGTTTACTTTGGCAAGTGTGCGTTGCAGGTTCCACTCTAATTTAAGTTGGTTGTTTTCATCTTCTTTGAGGCGTTGAAATTCTCGTATTAGAAAATACTTAAATTCTGGAGACAGCCATGTGCCAAATTCAAAAGCAATATCTTTGTGGGCAAAAATACCACCACCGTAACGACCTGATTTCGAGAATATACCTATGGCATTTGTCATTTCTACCCATCGTTTTGGTGTTAATAACAGTCTGCCTTCTCTATTTCTAACCGTATGGAATCCCATACGGTTAAAATTTGGGTTATTAACTTGCTCCCAGATAGCCAAAAAATCTACCGTGTAATATGTGCTCATCCAGTTTGAAACGACAATCCGTGCCTCCAAATTGTCTTTATATCCTGCCATATCGGTCAACGAAATATAATCTTCGTTGTTGAGTTGAGTAACAGTAATTTCTACGTTAGAAACAATAATTTTAGATGTTGTTTTCATACGGTTGATAGATTAATAATGACCCACAAAACTACTCATTTTTCCTTTACGAAAATGAAATTAATAAGCAAACCTTTAGCTTACAGCAAAATAGATGGCGCTGTGAGGCTGTCTTAAAAGTTTCCAAATGCAAGGCGCTGAAATTGAGGGCGAAGGAGCGTACCCGAAGCGAAGCGCTGAGCGAAGTCTTAGTGTACGTGACTGAGTCAGCGCTTCGATGGTTATTGAGCTTGTCTAAGTACAGCAGTTGGGCAGTTATGAGATGCCGCCATGTTTTTATTTAAACAAAACCTTACTATTTACCGATTCAACTAATCCACCGGGATTTTCACAGCTAACAATATACCTTTTTTTCGGAGTAGCAATTCAAACCATTTTACTCCTGTCTTTCACGTAACTATAAGAGTTATCCATTGTAGAACCTATAAATCCAAATACTCCCATAGTTCCGTAGGTCATTGTTAAACTCGAATTCGGAACTCTTTCAACTGAAGTAATTTCGTTCAAGTTAACTGTTTTCTGTCCGAAATTTTTCTTAATGATTAATAGGGCGGCATTCAGTATGATACATTTCAGTGAATTTGCGTAAAAATAGAGTACAGTCAGGATAATCGCAAAAATCGTTATGAGCGATGGCAATAATCGTTTCTCATTTAATGTGAATAAGAGCCATATTGTTATTAAAATCAAGACGATTACAAATCCAATTGTAATTGTTTTAACTATTGTTGAGCTTTTACTTCTAAAGATTGTCATGATGTTTTTGTTTTTTTACTATATTTTCAATATCTTCATTTTCCTCTATCTTAATCGAAGGAAACACTCCTTTATCTAAGTCCGCACCACCATATTGTATAAAATGTTTAGATGAAATAAAAAACTCCATTTTTGTATTGGGTAGCTTGAACAATAAAAAGTCGCCATAATACTCTATTGTTCCACCAGTTGCGGAGTAACCTACTATTTTCCCTATGTTATATTCTTTTATAACTCCTGCAAACGTTGATGCTGCACTAAATGTTTTATCATCTATAAGGACAAATAAACTTCCATTGTAACGATTCTGACGGTGAACAGGCATTTTAACAAGCATTGTGTCATCGTAATAAAACAACTGATTATCTTCAAAATGTTTAACCATATTGTAAAGCTCCGGTTTTTTATTTTCATATATGTTTTTAATTTCGTTGCTTACTCGCAAACCAATTGATTTATATTGTCTGTATCGTTCTGTTGTTAAATAGGATAAAAGTGTGTCAACGCCATCACTCGTACCACCTGGGTTATCTCTAACGTCAATGATTAAGTTTTTAAATCCCTTTTCTTTAATTGAATCAAAAGCATTGTCTAAAAAATCAGATAGTACCTTTTTATCAGCAAAAGATTTAATTTTTAAATAGGCGATACTATCACTGTTTATGAAATTTAACTGATATTTTTCTTCAGTTTGTTGTGGGTAAAATTTATTTCTCAGTGTGAAATAATCTTGATTATTTACTGCATTTAAAGTGACTAAAAATTCGCCCCCATCTTTTAATAAATCAATTTTATATTGAGGAAAACTACCATAGACAATCCAAAAATATGCACCAAAATATTTCTCAATATTGTTGTTAATGATTGCTATATTTTTATCGCCATAAAAGTTTACAAGTCGCTCTAATATTTTATTAGCGGGTATTTCATTGATTGACAATATTTCAGAGCCAACTAACTCAATGTAATAATTTTCATCAAAACACTCCTTTAAAATTATTTTGTTGTTTTTTATTTCAACAGTAAAGGGCATTGTAACTCCTTCGGCATTCATATATTTTACCCGTTCTGAAAAAGGGAAAGCAAAATTTGAGTGACCGTCTTTTAATGTAGCCATCAACGATGTAAACATTGTGTAGCAATTGTTAAAAGTCATACTGTCTGGAATATTTGTGTATGCTTCGCTATATTGCTCATTCCATTGATTATTAAAGTTTTGGTCAAGAAATAATGGATGAATGTTAGTTAGCTTATCTTTAAGAAATTTTAAATCTGCTTTTACCTCATTTTTTGAAAGATATGTTGGCACATATTCTTGTGCGTAAATACAAGACTGTAATATGAGAAATATACCTAATAGTCTATTTTTCATAATTTTATATCGTTTGACTGATAATGCATTAAGATTTATGGATTCAATTAATCAATCGGGATTTTCGCTACTAATTATGTAGTTCTTTTTCCGAGTAGCAATTTGAACTATTTTAGATATTTAACGGTATATATTAATTGGCTACTCCAATTCGTTATATTCTTTATTTATTTTGGCTTGTTTTTTCATCCACCATTTCATAATAAACCCCCAAGCAAGTCCACAAATCAGCCATATTGGTATTCCAATCAAAATCCTTTTTTGAGAAATTTCCTTATTTTCAATCAAAGGGAATACAACTTCCATAGAAATAAGCATAAATAGACCATAGAAAAGTCCTGACCTTATCCATTTTTTTGTTGTGTTATTTTTCTCATTTTTTTCAAGATTCAAGTTTTTGTCTTTAATAGTATTGTTCATAACATTTAATTTACTTAAAACAGTATTATATTCAAAATAAAATCTTAACGTTTTAACCCCACAGAATCAAGCACTTTGCCAATCAAATTTTTAACAGCTTCCTCACTTTTCGCTTCGGCGTATATTCTAATTATTGGCTCTGTATTCGATTTTCGTAGATGTACCCAACCATCTTTAAAATCAATTTTAACGCCATCGACTGTGTTAATGTTTTCATTTTTAAAGTTTTGGGCTGCGGTTTTTAAAATATTATCAACGTCTGTTTCGGGGTTTAGGTCAACTTTCGTTTTCTCCATAAAATAGAGAGGTAGCTCCTTTTTTATTTGGCTAACAGTTTTGCCCGATTTTGAAAGGTGCGAAAGGAACAGAGCTATTCCCACTAAAGCATCGCGCCCGTAGTGTAGCGGTGGATAAATAATTCCTCCGTTACCCTCGCCACCGATAACGGCATTGGTTTTTTTCATCATCTCTACTACATTGACTTCTCCAACTGCCGCAGCTGTATATTTTTGTCCATGCTTTGCCGTAATATCGCTCAATGCCCGCGATGATGAGAGATTTGAAACGGTATTGCCCGGTGTATGTTGTAAAACATAATCGGCAATTGCAACCAACGTGTACTCTTCGCCAAACATCACACCGTGCTCGTCTATAAAAGCTAAGCGGTCAACATCGGGGTCAACCACAATGCCCATATCGGCTTTTTTTGCTTTGACAGTTTCTAAAGTTTCGCCTAAATGCTTTTCCAAAGGTTCGGGGTTGTGTGCAAAAATTCCATTTGGCTCGTCATTCAGCACAACACACTCAACGCCAAGCTGTTCTAATAGTGGCGGAATAGCAATAGCTCCGACGCTGTTTATTGCATCAAAAACAACTTTATATTTTTTTGCTTTTATCGACTCAACATCTACAAGAGGTAGCTTTAAAATAGAGTCGATATGATGTTGTGTAAAATCAAAGACCGTGTATTTTCCTAATTTATCGTATGTAGCATATTCGAAATCCGAGTTTTTAATTAGTCTCAAAAGATGATTTCCCTCCGCGCCACTTATAAATTCGCCCTTTGAGTTCAAAAGTTTCAGTGCGTTCCACTGAGCAGGGTTATGCGATGCCGTAATAATTATACCGCCCTGCGCTTTGAAATGTGTTACAGCCATCTCCACGGTGGGAGTGGTTGCAAGTCCAAGGTCAATTATGTCAATGCCACATGCCATTAGTGTGTTGGAAACTAACTGTGAAACTATTGGACCAGAGACTCTTGCATCGCGTCCGATGACTACTTTTCTTGTTTGAGTTTGGTGCGATTCTTGCTCCGATAACCATCGAGAATAAGCTGAACTAAAATTAACTATTTCTATGGGAGTGAGTGCGTTACCTGGTTTCCCGCCTATTGTTCCCCGAATTCCTGAAATTGATACAATTAATGCCATTGTTTTGATTATTTTTGTAGCCGCAATTTACGAAAAATAGTTTGTCTAAACGACATAGAAAAAATATATAACATATGAGGTACCAAAAAGACGACCGCTCGGGTCAAAGAAGAAGATCATCGAATAAAAAAGGTCGGGGTTCTGAAGAGAGAAAAAGAAGTAATAGTAGTCAACAACAGTTTGATTTTGATGATCCTGATTTCTGGGATAATATCGAAAAAGAGTTGGATTTTGAAGAGAGCGGTGATTTCAGTAGACCTGATAGACGAGACTTTGGTTCAGAGAGAAGAAGGGATAAAAAAAGAGACTTTTCTGACCAAAAATCAGATAAGTACGACTCTAGAAGGAGAAGAACAGATGGCAGATCAGAAAAAAACGTAGCAAAAGATAGACGCTCTGATGAATTTAGACGGGACAACAAAGACAGACGATTTGATAGGCGTGAGAAGCATAATAAGTGGGAAAGATATTCGGAAGATTCTGATAATGACCGATATAGCAAGTTTGAAACACATGGAAACAGAGGATACAAGGACAGGAGAGAGGGTAGTCCCAAATTTACAAGGCGTAGAGATGAGGGTTATGATGAAAAAAGAAAATATGAAAAGAGAGACGGTTACGAAAAGCCACGCAGATACTCTGATAGAGAAAAATTATCTGATTACAAATCAGATAGAGATAGGCGAAGTGGCAGAGATGACAGAAGAGGTTACTCAAAGCCCGATTTTAATGATGAAAAGCCGTTCCAAGGTAAAGAGAAAGAGATAAGACTAAACAGATTTATTTCCAATGCGGGAGTCTGCTCGAGACGTGATGCAGATGACTTAATCCTAAATGGAGAAATTAAAGTTAATGGTGCAGTTGTAACTGAGCTTGGATTTAAAGTTAACCTTAGTGATAAAGTTGAATACCGCGGTAAAGTGCTTGATCCTCAGAAGAAAGTATATCTGCTACTTAACAAACCAAAAGACACCCTGACAACCTTTGATGACCCCGAAGGGCGCAGAACGGTTTATGATATTATAAAAGGAGCAACCAAAGAACGAATTTATTCGGTAGGTCGTTTAGATAGAAATACCACAGGATTACTACTGTTTACAAATAATGGCGATATGGCAACAGCGTTAACGCATCCTTCAAATAATATCAAGAAGCTGTACCATGTAGTTTTAAATAAAGATGTTACGCTCGAAGATTTTGAGAAACTTAAAAACGGTATTGAGCTTGAAGATGGGTTTATTGTGGCTGATGACATAAGCTACGCTAACGACACAAATAACGAAATAGGCATTGAAATTCACAGCGGTAGAAACAGAATCGTCAGACGAATGTTCGAGAGCTTAGGCTATGAAGTTGTGAAGCTTGACAGAGTCGCTTTTGCAGGTCTTACAAAGAAAAACTTACCACGCGGAGAGTGGAGAATGTTAACTCCCAATGAAGTAACTCACCTGCTAATGTTGATAGGAAATAAGAAATAGAAACTACCGATTTCAATTAACAATTAGCAATGAACAATGATAGGTGCAAGGAGCAAGGTACAAGGAGCAAGTGTAAGCCTTTCGGCTTTTTGGTGGGTGGTGTCTCATAAGAGCTCAACTGCTGCGTTACTTCGATATGGTTGCTGAGCTTGTCGAAGCACGGGCTCAGTCATGTACTTCATGTACACTCCTTCGCCCTCAATCTCAGTGCCTTGCATTTGGACACTTCTGAGACACCTTACCACTTTTTTGTTAAATGAGACTTTTGAGACAGCCTCTATACTTGTACCTTGCACCTTTTACCTTTTATACTATATTTGCTGATTGAAAATAGACATTAAATTATAGTGATATGGATAATATTAAACCAGCAGAGATTGTCAGAGATATTACCTTAATGGGAGCACAGAAAGCCAAACTTCCAATTAAGGACATACTTATTCGTGGATTTTTAGCCGGAGCTTTTTTAAGTTACGCAACTACACTTGCTTTTACAGTTGCAACGCAATCCGGATTGAGCTATGTGGGAGCAATGGTTTTTCCAGTAGGCTTTATTATGATTGTTTTGCTCGGTTTAGAGCTTGTTACGGGAAATTTTGCAATCGTTCCAATGGCTGTTATGGACAAACAGATAACCATGCGAGGGCTTTGGCACAATTGGTTTTGGGGCTTTACTGCTAACTTATTAGGCGCACTATTTTTTGGAACCTTGTTTGTGCTTTATAGTACCAAATTAGGAACAACCTATAATTTTGAGACTGCTGAAAGACTAATTGCTGTTGCCACAGATAAAACATTGGCTTACAAACAACAAGGAGCAGGCGGAATGGTTGTAGTAATTATAAAAGCTATTCTTTGTAACTGGATGGTAACTTTGGGTATTGTAATGGGAGCCACTTCAAACTCCACAGTAAGTAAAATTTTTGCAATCTGGATTCCGATATTCACTTTCTTTGCCATTGGCTTGGAGCACAGCGTAGTAAATATGTTTGTAATCCCAACAGCTATGATGGCTAATGCACCTATAACTATGTACGACTGGTGGATATGGAACCAAATACCTGTAACATTGGGTAATATAGTAGGGGGATTTGTATTTACGGGGCTGTTCTTACATTTAACATATAAAAACAGATAGTCAACGAGTTAAAGTTATCAGTACGCCCCAAAAAAGAATTAACCCGAAATTTAGCACGTCAAATGAAAATTTTTTATAGATTTGTAAATGAAAAAGTTGCAATTGGCAGTTGAAGCTAACCAACTTTTCAAACAACCTTATTAATGTTTAACTAAATGAATAACAGTATGTAAATAAGATTGAAATTTAAAATATAAAATATAGCGTTTAGCCGAATTCTCTCATCGAAATCTAGCAAATTTCCAAAACTGAACGAGGGTACCAAGCGAAACGCCACGCTAAGGCGTGGTCGTTGCTTTACTTGTTCAGTGGGTCATGCTAGAACCTCGATGAAAGTAAGCATAAGACCACGTTTTTTTTGTGTATAAACCAAAAGCTAAAAAATAAAGAAATAAACTATAATCAATTAATAAGCAATAATTTATAAATATTAAAATTTTTAATTTAAACTAATATGGTTCAGCGAAAGCCAACGGGCTAACCACCCAGCGTGACAACAAAAAATTTATTAATCTAATCAAAAAGTGGAGTCCAGAAACCTCTTAAAAAAACGGGGCGGAACTGAAAAGCCATACGAGTAGGAAATTTAAAACAAACAAATATGAAAGTTTTAAGATTATTTTTAGCAAGCCTATTGTTATTAGGCGTAACAACATTAAGTGGTTGTAAGAAAGAAAAAGAAGAAGTAAAAGTTGATAAAAGAGATCAATATGTTGGGACATGGAATTATACTCAAACAGGTAGCATGACACTTTATCATAATGGTGAAGCTGTTTACACTGTACCAATGGACGGAAGTGGAACAATGTCAATTACAAAATCTGGTGAAAATGATTTAATAATTGATGGAGTGAAATTTACTGTTAACGGTAACAATTTGACTGCTCCTACGCAGAGTCTAACCGATGCCTCTGATGGATTTAATTATGTAGCAACAATAACTACTGATAATGGCACCTTAGCTCCAAATGTTATTACTATTAATAATTCAATTACAGGAACATGGAATAACAGTGATGGAGATACAGGAAATCTTTCAGGTACATTAACAACCATTTTAACCAAGTAAAAAATAAATTAGATTACTAAAGTAGCCATAATGTATCAATCTTTGTTATGGCTTTTAAAGAGGAGTCCAGATACCTCTCTAATAAACGGGGCGACAGCGAAAAGCCTTATGAGTAGCATCATTTAAAAAAAATAAAAAAATGAAAGCATATAAATTTTCAATATTTGCAATACTTTTAACAGCGTTAATTTCATTTTCAAGCTGTTCGTATCGTTTAGTCGATTTTACAATAATAAGTTCAAAAAACCACTCTTTAAATCTTGACCTAAGCCAAGGAAAGCAGGTAGAAGGTTCAAGTAAAGGTTTTTTGGGACTTGGAGCAACGATTAAAGATGCTATGGATAAAGCATTACAAAGTGCAGGTTCAGAGTATGATTTACTTGTAAATGGAGTTGTAAGAGTACAAGATTTCTTCTTTGTATCGGGGTATAAAGTAACAGGAACAGCCGTTAGTTCTGCAAAATTAAAAGCAATGTTAGGGGAAAAAGGTTTTGAAGAGTGGTGTAAAGCAAATAATATATTTGACCCTGAGCAAGCAGTAGTAATGAAATAACAAACAACCTAAAAGGGCGGAGAATCAAACTTCCGCCCTTTAATATAAAATCCGTGTAAAATCTGTTTAATCCGTGTTATCTGTGTTCTCTACTCCAAGTAAGTATATCCATACAGTCCCGACCGATAATTCGATAAAAACTCTTTTCCCTCTTCGGTGGTTATTTTGCCAGCTTTTACTGACGACGTAACCCAAGTCTCAACGGTTCTTACCATTTTCTTTGGATTATACTGTACATATTCAAGTACTTCGGCAACGGTCTCTCCATCAATAACCTGGTCGATTGTATATCCTTTTTTATCCACAGAAATATGCACTGCATTTGTATCGCCAAACAAGTTGTGTAAATCGCCCAAAATCTCTTGGTATGCTCCGACTAAGAAGACACCTATATAATACGACTCTTTTTTGGGAGTGTGTATTGGAAGATAGTATGAATAGTTACGTGTTGAAATAAAGTTTTCAATCTTTCCATCCGAGTCGCAGGTAATATCCTGAATAGTTGCCGAGCGATTGGGCTTTTCGTCATGTTGCTGTAAAGGAATAATAGGGAAAATTTGGTCTATTGCCCAAGAGTCAGGCAACGATTGAAAAAGCGAGAAATTACAGAAGAACTTGTCTGAAAGGAACTTAGGCAGTTGTCTTAACTCATCAGGGACGTGCTTCATAACCTGTGTCATCGAGTATATCTCACTTGCGATTGTCCAGAAAAGGCGTTCGACTTGCGCTCTTGTTCTTAGATCTAAGAAACCAAGGCTAAAGCGGTCTAAAGCCTCCTCGCGAATTTGTTGTGCGTCGTGCCAGCTCTCGAACATTCGTGGCTGATTTAAGTTGTCCCAAATAGAGTAAAGTTCTCTAACAAGCTCATGGTCAGTCTCTGCAGCCTCCTCGTCGTTATCCCATTTCGGGAGGCTTGTAGCTTCCAAAACCTCAAATACCAAAATAGAGTGGTGTGCTGTCAAAGAGCGTCCCGATTCGGTTATAACGTTAGGATGGGGGAGTTCGTTTTTGTCAGCTGCATCGGCAAATGTTGATACAGCATCGTTTACGTACTCCTGTATGGTGTAGTTCACGCTACTGCCGGTTTCTGATGAGCGTGTTCCGTCGTAATCTACTCCTAAACCGCCCCCGATATCGACAAATTCAAGGTTAAACCCTAATTTTGAGATTTGTACAAAAAACTGTGCAGCTTCTCTCAAAGCTGTTTTTATGCGCCGTATTTTTGTGATTTGACTACCTAAATGAAAATGCACTAACTTTAAACAATCGCGCATTTTATATTTTTCTAATATATCGAGAGCGTCTAAAATTTCGCTTGATGATAATCCAAATTTGCTAACATCGCCGCCGCTATCTTCCCACTTACCGCTACCAGAGCTTGCGAGTTTGATTCTAATCCCTAAGTTTGGCTTAACTTTCAATCGTCTGGCTATTGTTGCGATAAGTTTAAGTTCGTTAAGTTTCTCAACAACCAAAAATATTCTGCGACCCATCTTTTGTGCCAGCAGCGCCAGTTCAATATAGTCTTCATCTTTGTAGCCGTTACATATAATAATTGAGTCGCTGTCGGTATTAATTGCAATTACAGCATGCAATTCGGGCTTTGAGCCAGCTTCCAAGCCGATATTGAATTTTTTTCCGTGTGTAACAATTTCTTCAACAACGGGTTGCATCTGGTTTACTTTTATTGGATATATAATAAAAGTATCAGCTTTGTAGTTGTACTCTTTCCGGGCTTGCTGAAAACAACTTGCCATTTGTTCAATACGCATATCCAAAATATCTGGAAACCTGATGAGCATGGGGGTTGAAAGGTCTCGTAATTGAAGTTCATCAACCAATTCTTTAAGGTCAACCGGATGGTCGCCCTTTCTGGGAGTAACAACAACATTTCCTTTTTCATTTATCGAAAAATAGGGAGATCCCCAACCCTCAATGTTGTACAGCTCCATTGAGTCCTCAATTCTCCATTTTCTCATCTTCTATTCAGTTTTAAATTGGTTAAGTATTAAGATTTTGTTAGCTATGTTTTTACTGTATAAACAGCTCTATATTTAAAATAAACTCATTAAAAATAACAATTATTTAGCTTTGTTTGTTAAATCTCTCTAAAATACTTTCGTCCTCAATCTCTTTTGAAAGTGATTCGATTGTGCTATAAGGTACTTCGAAAAGGTCAAGAACAAGTAAGCCGTCGAGGGCGTCATTAAATTTTGGATCGATATTGAAACCTATAATTTTTGCGTTAAGTTTTAGATATTTTTTTAGCAAAATAGGCATCTTGTTTTTATCCGGCTCAATATCACTTATATATTTGTCTATCAAAGTCATATCATCTTTTGCTTTTTCAAGAATGATATTTGTATCGAACTTCATATTTGGTTTAAAACGTGTTCGTGGCGTGATATATTTAGCCATACTTTCGTCGTAGTAGTATTCTTTAAGAAAGCTTGTAATCAAATCCTTACTAAATTTTGAAAATTGATTACTTATACTTACAGGTCCTATCAAATATCTATATTCGGGGTGTTTTAGTAGAAAATATAAAATTCCTTTCCATAATAGGAATAGTGGGAGTGGTTTACGTTGATATTTTTCGACAATAAACGAGCGACCCAACTCCAAGCTCTGTTCCATTATTGGCAACATCTCCGAGTCAATTTTGAAAAGTGCGCTCAGATAAAAACCGTCAATGCCGTATAGTTGTGTTATATCCTTGCCTCGACCAACACGGTATGCCCCAACAATATTAGAATCTTTCTCGTCCCAAATAAACAGGTGGTAGTAATACAAATCATACTCATCAATATCTATGCTTGAGTTGGTTCCTTCTCCAACGGCTCGGAAAGTAATTTCTCGTAAGCGTCCAATCTCTTTTAAGATATTTGGGATAAGACTACTTGGTGCGCAAAAAACAGTCATATCTCCACTTTGGAAAAGGAGATAATGTTTTCTAACCTGTTCAACTTCAGCTATCTGCATCTCCATTGGAATAGGCTCAACAATCTGCTCTGGAGTTTTTGATCTGCCTAAACGTGGGACAAAGAATTTTTTCACATCTATCTTATTGTCTAAAGCGTAAGTCCTTGCACGTAAATATCGTCCATACTTTTCGTTATCAGCAAAATCTTCTGTCTCTTTTGGCAAGATAGGGCTTCCTATCCTTATCTGAATATTACTGTTTCGTTTTGAAATCAAATCTCCGGCAGAGCCCAATATTGGAGACATTGAACCAATAAGATGGAATAGATTTCCGCTGGAACCGCTGATATGTATTGGAATAACAGGAAGATCCACGTTCCTAATGAACTTTAAGTACTCTTCACGCCAACGTCTATCTGTAATGCCTTTGGTGTCAATACTATATGTGCTTACTCCTCCTGCTGGAAATATACATAGTGGATGCCCTTTGCTGAGGTGCGAAAGAGCATGCCTTATTTGTCCAATTGAGCTGATAAACGGATTGACATTTTTCCCGGCGCTAAATTGAATTAGGTAATCTTTTATAATAGTCACCTTGTTTATTAAATCGGTAGCAAAAATTTTTATATCAGGGCGTTTATTTGCCAATGTGTTTATCAATAGCAGTGCATCTATACCACCAAAGGGGTGATTGCTAACAACAATAAAACTTCCTGATTCAGGAATATTATCAAGCTCTTTTTCTGCAATTACGATATTTAATCCTAATTCATCTAAAGTATTTTTAATAAGTTTTTCGCTGTTGTGACTCTCAATTTTCTCGTTAGGGTGGACGTCAATGATAAAACGAAATATTCTTTTTAATAAAGCTCTTGCCATTGTTCTTGATTAAGTTAAAGTGTTTAACAACTGGATTAACAAAAAAATTAGTTAATTGTTTCGCTGTCAGCTTGTTCAAAATTGTCTTGTAAGTCGGTTTTTAAATCAAACAAAGCCTCCATCTGTTCCTCAAGGTTTATAAAATTAAGAACGGTATCTTCGCGTTCAGTAATGGTGTTGTCGGTACAAATTACAGTCCTTGACTTGAATTTATTTAAAATAACCGTGTCGTGTGTTGCCATAATCACTGTAGTTCCCTCGTTTTTCAAATCTATGAGCAAATTCATAATATTTTCAGACGTGTCAACATCGAGGTTTCCTGTAGGTTCGTCGGCAAGTATAAGATCTGGGTTATTCAGAATAGCTCTTGCTATTACAACGCTTTGCTGCTCACCTCCAGATAGTTCATGAGGCATTTTGTACCCTTTAAAATTTAGTCCTACACGTTCAAGAACCTCATTTATACGTTTGTCGATAAGTTTCTTTTTCGTCCAGCCTGTCGCTTTTAACACAAACGATAGATTATCATATACCGTTCTGTCTGTAAGTAGTTGAAAATCTTGAAAAACAAACCCCATTTTCCTTCTCAAATATGGAATCTCTTTTCTTTTTAATTTATCAATTCTATAACCGCAAACTGTTCCTGTGCCAGATTTTAATGGAATTTCGCCATACAAAGCCTTAAGTAATGTTGATTTACCTGAGCCAGTTTTTCCGATTATATATAAAAGTTCGCCTTTTTTTACCGTTAAATTGACATTCCGTAAAACCGAATACTCTTTGTGAGAGATGTCAACACTGTTTAATTCGCAAATTATATCCATTTATCCTCTTTTTTGGCAAATATATCAATAAAACAAACCTTTACAAACCATTTTAACTGTTTATTTCTTTTGGATAACATGTGCTATTTTTTTTAGACAAATTTAGATAATGTTTGTTATATTTGAGCGTTTTAGTGCAAAACCGAATATGTACTTTATAAATAGATATAATACTCATTCGTGTTGTACCAGTTGTAATTTTATAAAAGTCCAATCTTTTATAAAATTTTACAATGGTAAATACCGATGTAACAAATACATAGTCCAAAAGAGCGATAGCGAAGTTTGGACTATGGTATATGTGCTATCGGTATAATTTGCCTTAATATGCAATATTTTTATAAATAAAACTTCAAAAAAACACTTGATAAAAAGCGAATATGACAACAACTCAAAAGAACCCCATTTTTGCGATCAAGAATCTGCTTTTGTTAATAACCTTTTTTATTTATCCCATTACAGTCGTTTTTTCGCAAGACTATAGCTTAACGTTTGATTCTGAACGTGATTACAAAGAGGGATTGCGACTTTTTAATGAAAAGCGTTACGCCTCAGCACAGCAATATTTTGACAGGCTTAGTGACCGTGAACAAAGAGTTGGGTTCAATGATATTTCATCAGATGCCGAATATTTCGGGGCAATTTGTGCAATAGAACTACATAATAAAGATGCCGCAGCCCGTATTTTAAGATATATTGAAAATCATCCGGGCAGTCCAAGAATAATGATGGCACATTTCCAAATGGGACGACATTTATACAGATTGAAAGACTACTCAGGTGCAGCAAAATGGTTCGATAAGGTTACACGTCAAGATTTGGTTGATGATCAGTTAGCCGAATTTTATTTTAAAAAAGGATACTGCGCATATATGACAGAAAACTTTGTTTTGGCAAGCCGAATGTTTTATGAACTCGTAGATAAACCAAAATCAGATTTTTACGAACCAGCCCTCTATTATTATTCACATCTTGAGTACGAAAAGAAAAATTATCAAACAGCGTTGCAAGGATTTGAGAAACTAACTGAAAGCAAGGTGTTTGGTAAACTTATGCCATATTATATTGCTCAAATATATTTTCTACAGCAACGATATAAAGATGTGATTGATTACGTGCCGCAACATATTGATAATGTCGTTGATGAACGAGTGCCCGAGTTGAAGCGGACTGTTGGAGAGTCACATTTTAGATTGGAAAATTTTGATAGCGCAGTACACTATTTAGAACAATATAAAGAGGTCGCTGAAAGTTTTGAAAGATACGATATTTACCAACTTGGATTTGCCTATTATAAAATCGGGAATTATGAACAAGCCGCAAAAAATTTAAGTATGGTAACAAACACAACCGATTCGTTATCGCAAAATGCTTATTATCACATAGGAGACTGCTATTTGAAGCTAAATGACAAAAAAAATGCTCATTTGGCTTTTGGAAATGCTTGGCGTATGCCGTTCTTTAAAAATATTCAAGAAGATGCATTGTTTAATTATGCAAAACTAACTTACGAGCTTAGCTATGCTCCATTCAATGAGACAATTAAAAATTTTGAAACCTATCTTGAAATGTTTCCAAACTCGGAGCGTAGAAACGAGATATACGACTATTTAGTAAAAGTATATTTAACTGGACGAAACTACAGAGAGGCGCTTGCTTCATTAGATAGGATAAAAGACTCGAACAGGATACTCGATAATGCCCGACAGCGTACCACATTCTATTATGGTATTGAGTTGTTTACTAATCAGAATCTTAACGAAGCTGCAAAAATGTTAGAGAAGTCAATTGCGTCAAGGGGAGATGACCATAAAATGAGAGCAATGACAAGTTATTGGTTAGCAGAGGTTTACAATCGTCAAAATAAACACGACTCAGCGTTAAGTTCGTACAATCAATTTCTTACAACGCCTGGTGCATATAATACCAAAGAGTACAGATTAGCAAACTATAACATTGGTTATATCTACTTTAATCAAAAAGAGTACAACAATGCAATCCATTGGCTAAAACAGTTTGTCGAAAGACCTATTGACGATAAAAGATTTGAAATTGATGCTTATTTGAGAATTGGAGATAGCTATTTTGCGCAAAAACAGTATTCTCTTTCAGTTGAAAATTATGAGAAAGCTATTATTGCAAGCGATAGTTTAAGCGAATATGCTCATTTTCAGAAGGGTATATCTTATGGGTTGATTGAAAAACAGAACGAAAAAATAGAAACACTAAACTATTTTTACTCAAACAATAGGTCAATTTATGCTGATGTTGCAATCTACGAAATAGCCAAAGCCTATACACGCTTAGGCAACAACGAGAAAGCAATCGAGTCGTATCAACACATTGTAAATTCGTTTCCCAACAGTCTGTTAAACGTAAAATCGCAGTTGCAAAGCGGACTTTTAGCTTTTAATGCTGGAGAAAATCAACGTGCGGTAAACTATTTAAAACGTGTCATAGAGAATTATCCCACAACTCCCGAAGCTAATGAAGCTGCTTCAACACTGAAAAATGTCTATATAGAAATGAACGATGTTGACAGCTATTTTTCCTATGCAAAAGATATTAATCGAGATTTGAGCGCAACTGAAAAAGATTCATTAACATTTATAACAGCCGAAAAAGCTTATTTGTCAAATGATTATGACAAAGCAATATCAATGTTGACCGACTATTCTAAAAAATATCCCAACGGGAAGTTTCTGTCAAATTCCGAGTTTTACAGAGGAATGTGTGCAATAAAAATTAAGGATACAACAATGGCAATAACCGCCTTTACTAAGGTTGCAGAACTTCCAAGAAATATTTATTCAGTGCTTGCCGTAACAGAATTGTCAAGACTTTGCTACAGGAAAGGCGATTACGCTTTAGCCATTAAATCATATGAAAAATTGATAGAGATAGCCGATGCAGAAGAGCTTTTTGCTGAGGGACATATCGGAATAATGCGTAGTAATTGTAAGCTTAACAACTGGGATAGAGTTCCCGAAGCGGCAGAAAATGTTTTAAAATTGCCAGGTGTATCACAAGAGGTCCAAATCGAAGCTATTTATTCTAAAGCCAAAGCATTATACGCTGTAAATGACTACGCAAATGCTTTGATAGATTTTAAGCAATTGCAGTCAAATACAAGAACCCCAGAAGGGGCAGAGGCAAGGTACATGGTAGCGCAAATATTGCAAAAAACAGGAAAACCCGATGACGCTGAAAAAGCAATTCTCGATTATATAAAAGTCTCAACGCCTCATTATAAGTGGTTAGGTGAGAGCTTCCTACTATTAGCGACAATTTTGAAAGATAAAGGCGATAATTTTCAAGCAAAAGCATATTTACAAAGTCTTTTGGATAGTTATCCCGATGATGACGATGGAGTAAAATCCCGTGCTGAAGAGATACTAAGCTCAATATCAACAGTTGAAAATGAGCCCTTTGAGAAACAAGGCGAAAGCAATTAACAATTAACAATTAGCAATTAACAATAGTACTACAGATGACACTGATTAAACGGATTTTCATAGATTATTTAAGTAAAGGCGATATAAAACGAGCATGCCAACCTAAGCGTGACACCCAGAAGCATGACTATAAAGCATGTGAGTTCCATACGTCCTTAGACCGAAAAAATTATAGACGTATGAATGTTTGCATAAAGCCATTAATAATAAGCGTACTGCTCTCAGCAACTCTCTATACGTCAACACAAGCCCAAGAGCCCCAAAAAGAACATACTAAAGAGGTAGTGGTTGAGAAAGAGTATGAACCCGTTGTTCGTGAAGCCGAACGCATTACGTTACTGCCTGAGTTTGAGGATACTGCAAAAGTGCAAATCAATTTTGATTACAATATACAATCATCGGCTATGTTCGGGAAATTTGCGCCACGAGCAATCAAACCATCTAAGCTTATGGGAGAGCCAATTTATCCAATCGAACATGCATATCTTTTGTTGGGAGCGGGAAATTATCTTTCGGGGATTGGTCAGTTAAGAGTAAATTCGTTAAGAAATCAAGAGTATCAATGGTTTGCAGGAGCCGATTTTTTGGGCTCATTCGGAAAAATCAAAGATCAGTGGAATAGAGATGTCAAAATTACTTCCACAGATACGGAAGTGTTGGCAAACGGAAAAAAGTTTTTTAAACGCTCAGCGCTCGAGGGCAATATACAGTTCGATAACAATAGATGTAACTACTATGGACAAGCAGTTTCTCCCGATGTAATTGTCATTCCACAAACGCTTCAGATAGATGATTACCAATCTGTTACACGCTTCAAAGCCGATATATCGCTCTATAGTTTTGATCGAAGCAGCAAGAATGCCAATTTTACGACAACATTAACATTTAATCATTTACAGGCAGAAAACAGCGTGGTTGAGGATAAATTTGCTCTTAACGTATATGTTGATAAATATTACGATAAGCAGTTTCTTGGCATGGAGGCAAAATTCAAATACATTATTAATGAAAATCTGCCTGACACCATAAGTAACTTTTTCATTGATTTCAATCCTTGGTTAGGATTATTTGGGAAAACGTGGCGTATCCAAGTGGGGGTCAACTCTACCTACGATGAACATATCACAAAATACTTTTTATATCCTAATGTTAAACTGCACTACAACATTGCAGCGTTTTTCTTGGTGCCTTATGTCGAGGTAACAGGCAATTACCAACTAAACACATTTGAGCGAATTGTTGCTGAAAACTTTTTTATCAATCCACAGTTGTCGGTCGAACCTACAAACAATAAATTGATTGTTAACGGTGGGATAAGAGGTATGGTTAGCAGTCGCTTAGGTTTTAATGCTAATGCAACATATCAGAAAACAGCAAATCACTATTTTTACGTGCCCGATACGACAGACCTTAGTGGACGATTTTTTACAGTTGAATACGACAATATGTCAACTTTTTCAGTCGGTGGCGAACTCTCTTGGAAGCAGTCTGACCAACTAAATATTATTTTGCGTGGGCAATATTCGACTTATACACTCGATTCACTTGCAGCGCCCTGGCATTTACCACGTATTGTAGCAGACTTAACCGTTCGATATCGTTTAATAGAAAAACTAACTCTCTCTACTGACCTGTTTTTCCGTGGTGAAAGAACAGTTAAGAAATATGACGGCGCTCAGGGAGTTTTAGATCCTTTAGTTGATTTAAACCTAATGGCAGAGTATCAGCTAAACCGTATTTTCGGGTTTTTCGTTAAAGGGTGCAATATTCTTAATCGCCGTCAGTATGTATATGACAACTATCAAATGCACCGATTGCATATTTTGGCAGGAGTTAAGATACTATTTTAGTTGAAAGTTAAAAGCGTTGGGCTGAGCGAAGTCGAAGTGTCGAAGTGTTGACATACTACGCTCAGTGCACTGCTTTTTACTTTTAACCTTTAACTCAATTATGGTTTTTGATTCAAGAAATTAACCCGTTTTTCAATGCAAAAGCAACAACGCCAACAATAGTTTTACAATTGAGTTTATGTTTGATGTTTTCTTTATGGCTTTCTATGGTAGGTATAGCAATGTTAAGCATTTCGGAAATTTCTTTAGCAATATGTCCTTTGGCAAGCAAATCTATAATTTCAATTTCACGTTAGCTTAAATTCCATGGTTTTTGGGGATTATTGGCTGGATTCGTTTCTGAAAACCAGTCCATCAATGTGTTTTTTGGAATGGTTTCGCCCAGAAAAAATCCGTCTCCTTTCATTATCAGTTCAATAACGATGTTCAATTGTTCAATAGAAGTATCTTTAGCAATGTAAGCCGAAACGCCTTTTTGAAGAGATTTGACAATAAAATGTATGTTTTTATGTTGTGAAAGAATAATGATTTTAATTTTAGGATTTATAGATAAAATGGGTTTAACTAAATCTAATCCATCGCTTTCGGTTTCGAGCGAGATATCCAATATAACGACATCAGTTTGAGCTAGTTCTTTGCTTTTTAATGCTGATTTGGAGCTTTTAGCGCAACCGATTATCGTTATATTATTATTCTCGGACAAAAGAAATTTCAGTCCCGCCAAATGAATTTCGGAATCGTCAATTAAGAATATTTTAAATGGATTCATAAGTGTCCTTACCTTTTAAAGGATTTTTTGAACTGTGAAAGTAATTATTGTTTTTGTATTTTTAATACTCTCGGCAAAGATTTTACCATTATTTTTCTTTACGAATTCTTCACAAAGTATTAAACCTAGTCCTGTACCTTGTTCGCCGTGAGTGCCCTGTTTTTTGAGTTTACTCTCTAATTTGAAAAGTTTTTCCACTTCATTTTGCTCCATGCCCACTCCAAAATCGGTTACGCTTACGGCTACCTCATTGTTTTTTTCATCGGTGGCAATGATAATTTCGCCACTTTCAAACGAAAACTTGATCGCATTGCTGATTAAGTTTCGTAGCACCACTTCTATCATATTTTTATCCGCAAAAACATCGGTCGATTTGCAATCGGTGGTTTTTATCACGACTTTTTTAAGTTTGATATCAGATTTCAGTTGTTCTTTCACGCTTTCAATAATTTCGCAAATATCAAATGCTTCGGGTTTTGTCGGAAAATCTTGCCGTTGCGCTACAGCCCAATAAAGCAGTTTTTCAATCAATTGATTATTGTTTTTTGCCGTATAGGCGAGTAACTGCAAAAATTCTCTGGCTTGTGTTTTGTCTAATGTCTCATAACGTTGATACAGTAAATCAGCCATTTTGCTCATTGAGCGTGATGGATTTAGTAAATCGTGTGAGATGATGGAGAAAAACTTGTTCCTTGTTTCCAATGCTTTTTGCAAATTTTCTTCTGAAATAATTAATCTTTCGTTTGCTTTTTGTAATTCAGCCGTTCGCTCTTTCACTGTAGTTTCCAATCGTAAATTTTCAGCTCGCCATTTTTTTATGTAAAACCTGATGTGCAAAAAAACCGGCAAAATAAATACTCCCACACACAATAAGATAAACCAACACGACACGAACCAAGGTTTTTGTATAAAAATAAGTATCTTGGTTGGTTTGTCTCTAAACTCACCAGACGGATTAGAGACTTCTGCCAAAAAAGTGTACTCGCCCCAGTGAAGATTGGTATATTTTGCCATTCGTGTTTCTGCATTTACGTAATGCCAATCACTGTCAAATCCTTTCAAACAATATCTGTATTTTAATGTTTTAGCATAGGTAAAATCGAGAGACGTGAATTTAACAGTAAAAGAGTTTTCAGAATATTTCAATGTGATTTTTTGCCCGTCGTTAATAGTCAGAAATCGTAGTGAGTCGTTTACAAAAAAATCGTACAAAAGAGTCGGAGATGCTTCCAATTTTTTCGAAAGGCTGTCGGGGTTAAATGTCGCCAAACCGCTGTAATCCTGCACCATACCGAGTACAGAATTGTTGCTTAATCCATCGCGGATGGATAAGTTTTGAAAACGTGTGTAGAAATCACTGTTTGCAAAAAAGGAATTTTCTCCTTGTGGGAAAACAAGTGGGGAAGTAAAAAATAAAAACACAAATATAAAACAGGCAGTAAAAACAAATTTTGACTCCTTGTGATAAATATTTACGGGGTTTTCCATACGCTTTTGATTTAAAAAATCTTAGCAGGATAATTTTATATCAATTGTAATTTTAAAATAGTCCAATCTTTTTAAAATTTTACAATTGTAAATGCCGATGTTACAGATACATAGTTCAAACGAACGATAGTGAAGTTTGGACTATAGTAGCTGTCCAATCGGTATTAGTTTTCATTGTTGACTAATACCGATAGTAAATATATTATGGTATAAACTTAATTATCATTTTTTGGACTATATATATGTTATATCGGCATTTGTCATTGTAAAATTTTATAAAAGGACCAACTGTTATAAAATAAAATTGGTATAAGATGCTATAAACAATACAAATGTATAGAATATTGTTTAAAATAGCGTGCTACTTTGTAAAATTCTTTTCGTAAAAAACAGGTAAAAGGTAGCTGTCCAATCTGTATTATTTCCAATGTGATGGAAATATAATGATTGATTTAAATTATTCATATTTTAATAAAATTAAAGTTAAAATAAATTATATTCAATTATATTTTGACAATATTAAAAAATAAATTATCTTTGTAACGTTATTAATTAAAAAAAATAAAAATATGTTACCTACATCTTGTCCGAGCTGTCAAGCACAGCTTAAAGTAATGGCTTTAAAATGTGAAAGTTGTCAGACAGAAGTAACCGGACTGTATGAGCTTCCTGTTCTGCTTCGTTTGTCAGAAGATGAATTGCTGTTTATTCTCCGCTTCGTTAAAAACAGCGGAAGTATTAAAGATATGTCGGCGGAGCTCAAACTGAGTTATCCAACCGTGCGAAATATGTTAAATGAAATCATTCAAAAAATTCATAATTATGAAAAAAAGAACTAATAATTGGAGTTTAATTTGGAATCCATTTACACGCATTGCCGGTTGGCAGGCTTTTGGTGTGGGAATAGTCATCGTGATTATTTCCGCTGTGCTGGCAAGTTACGGCAATCTGGTTTTTGATGGCGCTGTTGACGCTCATTTCGGAAGCAATGTCGGAGTTGCTAAATCGCTTATAATTACAGGTATAAGCCTGTTTTCAGTTGTGCTCGCAATGTACGTTGTTGGGATAATTATTTCCAAAAATTTTAGGTTTGTAGATATTTTGGGTACAATGACGCTCGCTCGTGCGCCATATCTCTTGTTAGCGGTATTAGCGCCGTTTGCTACTTTTCCTGATGTGGAGCAAATGCTTCAAAACCCGATGATTGTACTTGAATATCCCTCCATTATTATATTTGGACTGATTTCTTTACCAGTTCTTATTTGGTTTATTGCACTAATGTACAACGGATTAAAAATTTCTACAGGAGCAAAAGGCATGAAGCTAACGGTTGGCTTTATTATTGGAGTCGTTGTGGCTGAAATCACTTCTAAACTATTTATTCACTTAATCTTATAATAATTATGACACGTTTAATATCATTTTTTACAGTTTTGTTAATTGCGCTCCCCTCTTGTAATCAATCTACTCAAGATATTACAGGAAAATGGAGTGGTGCGTTAAATGTTCACGGAACACAGCTAAGGCTTGTTTTAAATATAGAAAAATCGGAAGCAGGCTACAAATCCACTATGGACAGTCCCGACCAGGGAGCTTATGGCATAGAGTGCAACGAAACAAGCTTTGCAAACAATGTGCTGAAAATAAAGATTAGTTCCATTGGAGCAAGTTATGAAGGCACGTTCAGAAACGATAGCGTTATCGGTACTTTTACTCAAATGGGAATGAAATTTCCGCTTGATTTGGGTCGTGATGAGAGTGAAAAGGCAGAGCTAAACCGCCCGCAAGAGCCAAAACCGCCATTTCCTTACTACACCGAAGATGTAAGGTTTGAAAACAAAAAAGATGGAAACACACTTGCAGGAACACTGACCTTGCCAAGCGAAACAGGAAGTTACCCTGTAGTTGTACTTATATCAGGCAGCGGACCACAAAACCGTGACGAGGAGCTATTGGGACACAAACCTTTTTTGGTACTTGCCGACTACTTGACCCGAAATGGAATAGGCGTACTACGCTACGATGACCGCGGAACAGCCGAATCGACAGGTGATTTCAACAAAGCAACAACGCTAGATTTGGCAAACGATGCCGAAAGTGCTGTAAGCTATCTGCTTGGTAGAAAAGAGGTTGACAAAACGAAAATTGGTTTAATGGGACACAGCGAGGGCGGAATTATCGCCCCGATAGTAGCTGCGCGAAACGAAAATGTTTCATTCATAGTTCTGCTTGCAGGAACAGGTGTGCGTGGTGACCAACTACTTTTAATGCAACAACGAGCTATATCTATGGCTTCGGGCTTACCAGAAACGATATTTTTAGAAAACGAAAAAATGAATATATCTCTATATGAGCATATTATCAACAGTTCCGACACGGTAAACCTGCGAGCCGAGTTAACTGAAATAATGGAAAATAGTTTCAGTAATAGTACAGTATTAACGGCACAAATGACTACTGAGCAAAAGGACGGACTGATAAAAGTAACTGTTAATCAACTTGTTTCGCCTTGGATGTACTATTTTATCAAGTATGATCCTTATCCTATATTGAAAAAAGTTAAATGTCCTACGTTGGCTCTTAATGGCACAAATGACTTGCAAGTTCCTGCAAACGAAAATCTCTCTGCAATTAGAAAAGCATTTGCCGAGAGCGGAAATAACAATCTTACAGTCATAGAGTTAGAGGGGTTAAATCATCTTTTTCAAGAGAGTAAAACAGGACTTCCTACCGAGTATGGCGAAATTGAGCAAACGTTCTCGCCTAAAGCGTTAGAGGAGATTTTGAAATGGATAAAAGAAACAATATCTCAAAGGGAGTAGCGTAAAAAAGAAAATCTTTTGAAAAATAGGGGTATATTTGTACATTACTTATTATATATCAAACGACACGACAAGAAGTGAAAGTAGATAAAAATCTAAAAAACAAGAAAGTAGAGCTTCTGCAATACTACCGTAGTCGTGCAGAAGAATTTTTAAGTGAAATCAAACTCACTTACGGAAATACTCAATATAAGAAACAAGCATCTGCTATTAATAAATCACTCATAGAAACAAAAGATATTTTGTTAGCAACACTTTTGCAGACAGCAGAAAACGAAAAGTGGTCGAATCTAGAAAAACTTGAAAGCGTTTTAATGATAACCTACACGAATTACATTGTAATGCTTGAGTCAAGAAACGATGTTTGGCACTATGAATATATGACATTTTCGAGGAGAATCGGCTAATTATGGGAGCCTTTTTGTAAACTATGTTTTGTTTATCCTATAAACAAGATTACTTTATTCATTCCACCATTGTTTTCCGATGTTAAAAAAAAGTTGTCTGATGAAATAGAGGTGTACATCGATAAATTGAAAATATCAAATAAAGAAAAAGAACAATTAAAGAAGTATTACTACAAAGTCTGGGGGCTTGTAACATCGGGAGAAATTAAACTTGAGTTGGATTTACATTTTATCTACAACAATCAAAAATTCGTTGTCGATTTTAAAAGTGGATTCGGTTCGAACGAAAAAGGAAATACAAACAGACTTCTACTCGTTGCCAGCGTTTATCAAAATCTTGAAGAAAATTACAGGTGTATGATTTTCGTAAGATCAGATGAAAACAATCATTATTTTCAAACACTTAAAAATTCGGGTATTTGGGACGCTTTCAGCGGAGCAGAGGCATATAATCAGATAAATTTATTTTCAGGATTTGATATTAAGAGTTGGATTGAGCGCAATGTTGACTGGGAGAATGATTTCAAAAAGGAAACCATGCAATTCTTAAAACAAAACAATCTTGACCAATACTTGATATGGTAATGTTACAGGAAGCAAGAAAATATCAGGCATTTTATACGAAATCGACCCCGATTGTCGATTATATGGTGCAACAGTTATCATTAAAACCAGATGATAAAATATTGGAACCATGCGGAGGCGATGGAGTGTTTGTCGAATCAATTGTCGAAGAGAATGAATATGCACACATAGATATTTACGAACTGAACGAAAAATCCATAAAAACACTGAACGAAAAATTTTTATATCTTCCCAATGTAAAGATAAAACATAGCGACACGCTTTTAGACGAAGAGTTAATATTTAGTTCCAGTTTTGGCGGAATTTATGATAAAATCATTGCCAATCCGCCTTATGGAGCGTGGCAGGAGTATGAAAAAAGAGATCTCCTTAAAAAACTGTTCCCCAATATTTATGCAAAAGAGACTTATGGTTTATTCCTTTACAGGTGCGTAGAACTATTAAAGGATAAAGGATTGCTTACATTCATAATCCCAGACACATATTTAAATCTGCACATGCACAAGGCGTTACGGAAGCATATTTTGCAGAAAACAAAAATCAAGGAACTTGCATTGTTTCCCTCCTCCTTTTTTCAGGGAGTAAATTTTGGATATGCAAATTTGTCCATAATCACATTAGAGAAATGTTTGCGCCAGAAGGAGTGTTTGAATAACAATTTCAGAATAATCAATGGATTCAGGAACGTGGAACAACTCTCGAACATTAATTCGGAAACCGATTTAAATACCAAAACATATCTTCAAAAAGATATTTATGCAAATCCCGACCATGCGTTTTTGATTTCCGATAATTTTGAGATTATTAACGCAATTAACAATTCAAAATTGAAGGTTGGAGATATAGCAAGTTGTGTAACAGGTTTTTATTCCGGAAATGATAAAACATTCTTACAAGTTAGTAGTCATGACTTGAAAAACGGAAAGAATTATTGTTTAGTTAATCAGAATTCGATTAATAGAGATTATCAAAATATTCCTAATATCCTTGAAGGAATTGAAGGAGAGAAACATTTCTTACCAATTGTTAAAGGTGGCAATGTAAAGTATTTGAAATCAGATGGTTGGTTTATGAATTGGAGCAAGGAAGCCGTAAAACACTATAAAACCAATAAAAAATCAAGATTTCAAAACCCGCAGTTCTATTTTAAATTTGGGATTGGTGTGCCAATGGTAAGTAGTAGCAGTATTACAGCATCGTTAATTGAAAATAAGTTATTTGACCAAAGTATAGTTGGTGTTTTTCCTAAAGATGAAAGCCTGACATATTACTTATTAGCATTTTTTAATTCACCAACTTGCAATAAATTTATTCGGACAATTAATCCGTCGGCAAATAATCCAGCCAATTATATCAAGAAAATTCCTTTTATCATTCCCGAAAAATCGATATTGGATTTGATAACCAAGAAAACGATTAAAATCATTGACTCCATTAGGCAATCGAGGAGCTATAATGAAAGCTACGAAACGGAAATTTGGAGGTTAATAGAAAATATCTATAAAATATAAATGTACGGGCTGAAATTTAACAAGTTCTGTCTTAGCTCCCTAAACTATCAGACAAGATTATAGAAAATAATTTGCGGATTTTGTATATTTGTTTCGTAAATTATACGTTAGGGCACATTTTAAGAATCGATTTTAAGAATCAACGACACTAAGTTTAATTATAAATTTGAAAATTATGAGACAATATTTTCTAGTTTTAATCATGATTATGTTAGGCTCTCAATTACATGCTGGGATTCTTGATTCACTTTCAATAGGATTAGGTGGTGGATATGACAGTTATAATACTTTGAGAGGAGAGATTTATTTAAAATCAAACAATAAATTATTTAATAGAAAAGCAGAGATAAAGGCAGGATTAAGTAATCGTTCCTATCAATTAAATTTTGATGGCGTTAAAAACTTAAATGCTCAATCATTTGGATTGTTTGGTGATATTACAATCTATCCTTTTAACAAGGGATTATTTACTGGTCTAAGATGGGAGTTAATTAATTTCAACTGGTTGACTTCTGAATCGAAAATAAAGGTTGAAAATGAAAGGAATTACTCACCAACATCTCTTTATACGGGAACTTGTATTTTTTTTCAAATTGGATATAATTTTCAACTTTCTGACAAAATTGGTCTTAAATTATATGGCCAACCAGGATTCCAACAATTTAAAATAACAAATGGGTCATCTTCTGCTGGAAGTTATGTTCAGGTACCTTCAACTAGCGATTTGATTACTGAAGACCATTATGAGTTTATTTATAATATCAATGTAAGTTTCGAATTTAGGATAAAATAAAAACGTGCCATAACACGCGGTATAAAAAATTGCCGGTTCAGTGGTTATTCAAGGGTTGTAGCCCGCTTCAACTTTTGTGTAACTTGATAAGAAATCGCCCGCAATCGGCAACTTTTTATACCGCCGTCCGTTGCAGACAACAACAGATATATCTTTTAAATATGAAATTAACTGAAAAACAAATAGAAGAAATTGCTGAAAACTTAGATTGTGGCTTGCGATGCTTTTACAATCTTAAAACAGGCGAGATTAAGACAATACTCAATTTCGACTCTTGGGCTGGAGCCGACGAGGAACCATGGCAAGAAGAATTAAACGAAATAGAGGATAATTGGAAAGATTATTTTGAATTCGAAGGATTTGAATCTTTTGAATCTTTTAAAATAATGGCTGATTTTGCAGATAGAGTTGAGGATAATGAAATACGAAAGAAATTAATCTATGCTTTGAATGGGCCAAAACCATTCCGAAACTTCAAGTGGCAGATTGATAATTCAGGTGAGGTTCGTGAGCAATGGTTTGACTATAAAAAAATGCGTTATATTCGGTGGGTTAAAGAGCAGATTGATTTAGACAATTATACAAATTCTAATTTTAATAAAGGCGGTTAAACCTCCATCAGTATTAGAATAATCAACACATCCATATATCCAGCTATAAATAAATGTTATCGATAAACCGTAAATTTTTCTTGAGAACGGCAGTTAATAATCCTCCCGTAGGGTGGCGCTCAATGCGTGTCTGTGCGTTAACACCGTTTGGATAGCTACTAAAGTCCAAATTTCACTTCAGCGACCAACTGCACCGTCCCGCGCCCGGTACCGCGCACAGCGCAACTTCTACTATTTTTGTCATGTACCAAGATTTTATAATTTTAAAAATATTGGACTATTATTAAATTACAATTGGTATTACAAATGCACTTTGATAATTGCTAATTGTTGATTGACAGAGCCTATGCAATATTTCTCTCTTTTTTTATAATATCGTATGCCTGATTTATTTTCACAAATTTTTCATTGGCTGCATTTTTAAAATCTTTACCCAAATATTCAACCTTATCGGGATGATATTTTACAGCCATTTTCCTATATGCTTTTTTGATCTCTTCTTCACTTGCAGATGGCGTTATTTCTAACATCTCATAAGCCCAGTTATTATCAGGAATAAATGTTGATTCCGCCGATTTAAACTCCTC
>Ga0208195_1000700_pt1 | contig 42296 bp, 39 predicted proteins | sample AD_UKC077_MetaG_FD_184441 | JGI IMG/M metagenome (GOLD analysis project Ga0208195, IMG submission 184441) | Active sludge microbial communities of municipal wastewater-treating anaerobic digesters from USA - AD_UKC077_MetaG (SPAdes) (version 2) | ecosystem: Engineered > Bioreactor > Anaerobic >... | reverse complement strand
AGCCCCCAACTTCTTCATTTTTACCAGAGCAATATTGTTACTATTTCTTACTATGCCACCAGCGCATTCTATTGTTATACGGTTTTTGTCCATAGAAACAATAAAATCTCTGCCTAATCTTAACAAAAATAACCCTATTTTACTAGGATTATTTAGTCTGTAGAGGAGATGGGGCGCAGTTGGAACTTTTTTGACTATAAACTAATATTTTGACAAGCATTTATTAAAATAATAAATAGTTTGCTCTTTAGGTAGTTTTTTTATCTCAATATCGTGTCCATCTATTGCTTTAACAGAAAAATGTTTGGTTAAGTTCTTAACTGTTAAAAGCATATAAGTAAAGACATCAACTGTTTTGTCATTAGCCTGGGGATTTTTAGTCTTAGATAAGACTATTTTGGCTAGCTTGCGATGAATATGTTCATAGCCCTTATTAACCTCTTCTAACGGTAGAGGAATAAAATGAGACGGAATAATTATCTTTGGTTTTAATGCATTGAGAATATTTAATTCAGTCTCTATTATATCTGATCTTGATTTAGGCATTGGAATAAATAAAATATCAATTTTACCAAATTCAGCAATTTGCTTAGCAGTAAGTGGATGAGAATTGTCAGCTAGATGAAGACATCGGAAACCATCAACTGTAAAATGATAAGCAAAACATAGATCGCCATTCCATTCTCTAACTAAAGTACCTTTTAGATCAAGGTCGGGAAATATTTTAACATCAATATCATTATCCTTTTCATCAGTTTTCTGAAAATGTTCAGTGTATTTTTCATCTAAATTAGCGTGGTCAGCGTCAGCATGAGAGGCTAAAAATATATCAGCCTTTAATGTCTTTGGTAAAGTTAAACCTAAAGAATATTCCGGTTCATCTTTAAAAAGATCAATTAATAATCGACCACCATTACTGTCTTCAATTAAATAAGATGATAGCCCGACGAATGTTATTTTCATAATGTAAATTTAACTTTAGATATAGATTATTATCCAGTAGTAAACTCTCTTTTTAGCCCATTACGTCCTAAGTTAAGCCAATAGTCAGTTTCTTCTGAACTATTTCCTTTGATGAACTTCTCTGAGCAAGCACCCATGAACTCCATTGCTGATCCGGCCAAGGCATAGGGATATAAATACTTCTTTTCATCTTTAGTTAAGGGGGTAATCTTATCATATTCAGTGATAACCAGGTCTGTCTTTTCACGAAGTGACCCCGAATCGGTCTCGCTATGTAAGAGATTAGCAGATATCACGGCTAGCTCTTGGATGCGCGGATACCAATTTGAAACTGAGAAATCCAAAATATACATCTTGCCGTCTATCCCTTTAAGAATGTTGGCCTTGGTAAAATCACCATGCACCAGAGCGTGGGGCAAAATGTCAGCCGGAATCTCTTTGTATTTAGATATCGCTTGCTCGACAAGCCTCAAATCAGCAGGCTCAATGAAGTTCTTTACCTTATCGAACATCACCTCGATGTTGGGGATAGCCCAGCCGTCAAAAAGAAAAATTGGGTGATAATCGATACCATTGATCTTAGCGGCTTGCTCGATAATAAGTTTCAATTCTGCATTATCAGGAGCGCGATCAAGCTCAAAAAAGGTCTCACCGCCAATAAAATCCATCAGCACCATCGAGATTCCGTCGGCCTGATCGTCACAATAGATCACTTTTCCCTCACCGGTTCTTATTAGTGGTGGATGGTTTACACCAGCATCTAACACTTTAGTCATTATCTCCACATAGCGAGAGATTGTTTCCTTGTTTCGTTCCTTAGAAAATATTTTGGCGACATATTTTCCCGATTGAGTCTCTATAGTAACGTTGCAGTCCTCATATCCGACAGCGATTATAGAAAAATGAACTGACTCTCCAATTCCATAAGCTTCACATAAGCGCTCGATAACTGGATCTAAATTACCGGTGTAGCCTAATCTAGTGGACGAAATTTTGGTCATAATATTTAATTAGTGGCTCATTACTAAAATTGCCTAAGTTAAGGCTATTTTAACACAAAATCTGAAATAAAATAATCAACCGATTAAGACTTTACAAAAAGCTCCGTAAATACAGGGCTTCGTGGGTGGCACGATAAAAATTATCTTGGCGGAGGAGAAGGGATTCGAACCCTTGATGCCATTGCTGGCATAGTGCTTTTCGAGAGCACCCGATTCAACCACTCTCGCACTCCTCCATCTATTTTAAGCCCTTTTATCTTGGGCTAAACGATGTAATCTGTCAATCTCATTGGCGGTCAATGGCCGATAAGCACCTTGCGATAATTGACCCAATTTTAAACCAGCTAATGAGTCTCGTTTCAGATCAACCACTTCATAGCCGGCGGCCTTCATTAAAAGGCGAATTTGTCGTTTTTGTCCTTGGCGTAAAATTATTTCTAAACGATCGCTGGCTAATTGTCGACTAATTTCAGCAGTAGCAATCGCTTGATCATCATATAAACGACAACCACGAGCTAAAAACTCTTGAAGCTTAGCTAGTGCTAAACCATTCAAGCCTGGTCGTATAGTCACCTGATAAACCTTGGGTTGAGCAAACCGCGGATGAGTTAATTTAGCAGTTAAATCACCATCGTTAGTTAATAAAACAAGGCCGCGACTATCTTTATCTAAACGACCAACTACAAAAAGACGGCCAGTAAAATTAATTAAAGAAAAAATATTACGTTCACCTTTAAAACAACGATTAGTACAAGTATAACCAACTGGTTTATTAAGCATAAAATAAACTAGCGGCTCATTATTGTTGGCCACTATTTGACTATCAACTTTAACTATTGTCTGATTATTATCAATAGTTTGTCCCAGCTGGGCTATCTGATCGTCAATTGTTACTCGACCAGCCCGAATTAAAGCCTCAGCTTGCCGTCGCGACCATGGCCCATGACTAGCTAAATATTTAGTTAATGGCTGGCTAATCATGATCCGATTTGTTTTTAACTAAATTCTCTTTAATCCACATTGTCATGGCTAAGCCTAACCAAAATAATACAGCTAAATCATTTTTAAAATAAGGCACATCAACTAAGCCATGAATAGCGGCCGCTAGCCAAGCGCCCAATAGTCCCCAACTTAACCAAGCTAATTCTTGCCGACGATGACGACAAAAATTGACTAAATTAATAATGATCGCTTTTAACCAGAGCCAAGCAAAAATAATTAAGCCAGCCAAGCCCAATTCGGTCCAAAAATTTAAAGCAATATTGTGCGGATAAAGATAAATTTCTAATGGTTGCCAAGTTGGTTGAGCTTTTTTATCGGCTGATTTAATCCAAATACCCTCGTGATGATAGGGTTCTACTGTTGTTTGATAATTAGCTAACCCCGCCCCGGTCAACCAGCGGCCATCACGGAGCATCTGCCAAGTTTCTTGCCATTGTGATTGACGAATTTGGCCAGATAAATCAGCTAAGCGCACTTTTTGTTCAATCGTCGTCTGATAATCCGGCCGCGGCCAAATTACTACCCCAACAATGATCGTCACTACCAAAATTACCAAACGACTCCATCGATTAGCTAATAAACCTAAAACAATTAGGGCCGCGGCCAAACCAATTAATGCTCCCTCGCTATGAGCCCAATAAATGGCTAACCAGCCCGAAATAATGCTGCTAATTAGTAATAAATTAGGCCAATCAAACCACTGTTTAGTCTTTTTTAGACGATAAATTAAATAACCCAGCAAAGCCAAGCTAACTGGTCCGACCAATAAACCAATGGCATTAGGATAACCAAACACAGAAGTTGCCCGCCTGGTGGCAGTAGCCGCCCAAAAAGGATTGGCAATCAAATCACCAGTCCCATACTGGTAACCGGCTATTAAGCCGATCACCAATAAACTGCCAGCTAAACATAAATAGCCAAAATCAACATATTTTGTTCCACGCGGAACATGCCAAAAAAGAATAAAAACGATAATTGGTTCAATAAAATAAGCTTTCCATAAGCCCAAAGCGCTAGTTGTATTACCGCCAATCAACAAAGCTAACCAAGCGACTAATAAAACTAGGACAATCTCAGTAGATAGCGGATAGGCTCGCCAATTCTTAGCCCGGGAGCGTAGATTGACCCACGGTTGTGGATATTGCTTAATCAACCAAATAGCCGTGGTTAATAAAATCAATTCTTCCAAAACAGTCATTGGCAGGGGACCAATCCTAAAACGCAACAGATAGGTCGGCAATAGGCCAGCTAATAGACTAACGGCCAGCGGCCAGTGCCGCCAAGCCAATATTGACCACCAAATAGCTACCAATAAAGCAACTAACCACATATTACTTGTCTAATTGCTGCAAATTTTTTAATTCCCAGACATTATTTAGCGGATCATAAAGAGCAAAAGTGGCCGGATAATAAACTCCGCCTAAGGTTCCCGGATTAACGCACCAAATATTATTGAGCTGCTCTTGCCATGGTTTATGGGTATGGCCATAAAATAAAACATCAACAGCCCCGTCATGAAGAACAATCTCCTGGTATTCCGGCTCATGACAAACACCAATGGTGCGACCATCAATAGTAAAACGGCCATGGCGACCTAAATTATAAAAATCAGAGCGTGGGGGGACATCGGCGGGGGCATAATTATCGGCATTGCCTTGAACAAAATAAAGCTGACCTGACCAAAGAGACGCTAACTGCTGAAAAGTGTCGCTATTGGTCAAATCTCCGCAAAAAACCGCCGTCTGGATACCGGTTGCTTGGCACCATTTAGCCCACAACTGTAAATTAATTAAATTATCGTGCAGATCGCTAAAAACCGCCAACATATTAATTAACTACCCGCCAAATTTCATCTAAACTAGTTTCGCCATTAACAGCCTTCAATAAACCGTCATGGGTCATCAATAAGGCCCCTTGGCTGATGGCTAATTGTTCTATCTCAGCATCGGTGGTTAGCGGCTGTTGAATTAATTTTTGCAATTCCGGGGTCATAACAATCACTTCATAAAGACCAACTCGTCCTTTATAGCCGATACCGCGACACGCTGGACAGCCAACCGGACCATAAAATTGTGGATGATCAGGCAACTTCAGCTCGGGACGAGTTTTTAATAATTGCCAAAATGGCTCAATTTGAGTGTGCATTTCCGGGGAAATATTGACCGCTTGTTTGCATTTGGGACACAGTCGCCGCACTAAACGCTGACCAATAGAGCATTCCAGAGCGCTGGCCAGCATAGCCCGCTCTACACCCAAGCCGGTAAAACGAGCAATAGCGCCGGCAGCGCTGTTAGCATGAATAGTGGACAGGACCAGGTGGCCGGTCAAACTGGCCTCAATGGCGATCTTGGCGGTTTCATCATCACGAATTTCACCAACCATAATAATATTAGGATTCTGCCGCATCAATGACCGTAAAGCAGCGGCAAAAGTATAACCACCAGCCGTATCAATTTGGGTTTGCATTAAGCCGTCTAAATGATATTCAATCGGATCTTCAATAGTAATAATTTTAATTTCCGGACTATTAAGGCGTTTCAACAGCGCATACAGAGTTGTTGTTTTACCAGAACCGGTCGGACCAGTAGTAATAATAATGCCTTTAGTTTTATGTATTGATTTTTCAATAGCCGCTAAAGAAGCATCACGAATACCCAAATCGGCCAATTCCAAACTAATAGCCTGATTAGACAATAATCTAATAACCACTGTCTCGCCATAACCGCCAGTAATTAAAGAAACGCGGCAATCCATTCGTTCGGTAGGCAAATCCATACTAAAACGGCCGTCAAAAGTTGGTTGTTTAACGCTTAACGATAAACCGATTAAATTCTTAATCTCACCAATTAGCGGCACATAATGCTCCGAACCTAGAGTGACAATGTCGTGCAGAATACCATCCAAGCGATAACGAATCTTAACCCCGCCTTCAATCGGATCAATATGAACATCGGCCGCTTTACTAACAATAGCGCCAGCCATAACCGCAGCCAACATTTCACTGGTTGGCTTATTAGCTAATAATTTCTCCGCTCCGACAATATCTTGAGCGACGCTTTCTCCAAACCGCAAATTGTCGTCAGAAATCTTTAAACCACGACCTAAAGTTTGTGAAACAACAATATCATATAATTCATTGATGTAATCAATTTTACCGATAACTCTCATAACCTCTTCCAATGAAGTCTGACCAGCTAAAACTTTAAGGATACCATCTTGAAGCATAGTGACCATACCGTCCTCAATGGCTTGGCGCATAATCTTAAATGACGGCACTCCATCGGCAATTAAAGTTTTCATGGCTTCACTCATGGTAAAAATCTCATAAATACCAACCCGCCCTTTATAACCGAAACCAGAACACGCTGGACAGCCGTCGCCGGCCTCATAAATAGTTGGTAACTCTTTAGGTACATCAATATTAGCCTTAGGTGAAATAACTGCCAAAATCTTATTAATCTGTTGTCGCTCAGTTTCACTGAGCTGATGAACGCGACGACACTGCGAACAAAGTCTACGCACCAGGCGCTGACCCATAATCGCATTAATTGCTGGAACTAATTGGTAAGGCTGAACTCCCAAATCAACTAGGCGCGGCAGTACTCCGGCGGCATCGTTGGTATGTAGCGTTGAAAAAACCAAATGGCCGGTTAGGCTAGCTTGAACGGCAATTTCGGCCGTATCCAAATCACGAACTTCGCCAATCATAACGATATTGGGATCCTGACGTAAAATTGATTTTAAACCATTGGCAAAAGTATAACCGCTTTTTTCATCAACCTGACTCTGATTAATACCCGGGAGTTCGTATTCAATCGGATCCTCTAGCGTAATAATCTTAACGCCGGGTTGATTAAGTTTATTAAGAACAGCATATAGAGTAGTGGTTTTACCGGAACCAGTTGGACCGGTGGTCAAAATTAAACCATTGGGTTTAGCTATTTCATTTTCTAAAATTTGTCGAACCTCCGGCCGCATCCCCAGACTATCTAACGGTAGAACTGCTGATTTCGGTCGTAATAAGCGCATAACCACACTCTCGCCATAGGCAGTTGGTAAAAATGAACTGCGCACGGCTATTTTTTCATCGGGCAAAAAGATATCAAAACGGCCATCCTGCGGCTTATCTTCAATATTTAGCTTAACCCGGGCGATAACTTTAAGCCGAGACAATACCTTTTTCCACTGCTGTCGAGGAATGGTGGCCACCTGTTGCAATAAACCATCAACTCGCAAGCGGACAATAACCGCTGTTTCTTCGGCCTCAATATGGATGTCACTGCTTTCAGCTCGCAAGGCCGCGGCAATTACCAATGTTAATATTTGGCTGATATTGGATTCTTTTAACTTGTTATTTAATAAACTCATCTGGCTGAGCTCAGCCTGATAGCGAGCCAATTCTTCCGTATCAATCTCCACTCCCTCTAAACGAGTAATCTTCGGTAAAGTGTCATAAATCTTATGGGCATATTCTAAACTGCGTTGAGAAATCAGATACAGCTTGATCTTAAGACGATTGTTAGCCGATAATTCTGCTATTTTGGCCGTTAGGGCTTCGCTGGGTTGAGTTGTTCCAATTCGAACAATATTCTTCTCGTAATAAAAACAGACGGCTGCTAAATCAGTGGCATCATTTCTGTCTAGTAGGCTAATCGCCTCCGGACTAATCGGAAAATTCAATAGATTAATATATGGCAGTCCCTGGGTCTGAGCCTGAGCTGCTACCTGATCTTCAATTGCCTGATAGCGAAGATCTGATTGCCGTTGACTAAGTTGAGCCGCTGGCGAATCTTTACTGGCCAACGCCTTGTCATTAAGCAAATCTTCAATGGAAAGATGATTGTTTTCAACCATAAATTTAATTTATTTGGCTCTTGCGCTCTTTAACATAATTAGTCCAATCCTCGGCCATATCAATAAAAAATTTAAATGGGGTTTCAATAATAAAATCTAATAAGAACACAAAAATATTAACTTTGCTAAATTTCTCACTCAACCATTTACCAACAGCCATTACCGGTAAAGTAAAAATATCAAACAGAATCCGCCACAAGCTCTCTTTTTCTTCAGTAATCTTTAATTCATTGGTCACCCGCTTGATGCGAATAATAAAGAAGCTGACAAAGACTAAGAAAAATAAGAAAATAATTATGCTAATTAAGGTAAAGTGCAGAATATGTAGCAACCAAACAATAGCGCTGAAAGTCACTAAAAAAGTCAGGGCGTAAATAATATTAAAAAATTTCGTTAATATACCGGCCTTTTTTTGGGGTAAGCGAACAATGATTGGTGTTTCACGGCGATTTTCCTCAAAAGATAATTCATTAACGATGCTGATTATTTTATTTGTATTAGATTCATTGGGCAGTTTAGTAATCAATACCGAGAAGAATAGCAGCGCTGCCGGGAAAAGAGCATTAATCAATAAAGCCATTACACTAACTGACGCGCCAAATATTTTATTGGCTGGAATTTCCAGAGCAATTACTAAAATTGTTTTGGTTAAAAAGATATAAATAATACTACGCACCGCTGCCCGCCACAATAAATTTTTAGCTTTAGCATAGTTCTTTTCACAAACTTTTTTAATCTGCCGCGGAAAAGCTTTGGGATCAGTCTTGATACTCGTATAAATACCGACCGGATCAGATTGTAAAACATCGAGCAAGACTGAGGTGCAAACCGCATAACGACGAGTCAATTTATCGAGCGCTGGCGCTAAGGGGTGCTGTAATTGCTGATTGATAGCTTGACGAATTTCATTAATTTTTTTGGCAACGGCTGGCCAACGGCTGGCCTCCAGTTTCTGCCAATTAGCTAAATAATATTTAAATAAAATAAAAGCCAGCATATCATTGTCTAGCTTGGCAAAATTACGATTGACCGACAGGTAAATTTGAATTGGTAAGTCAGCTGATAATTCGGGATGATTAGCTAGCTCAATATTATCTAGTAAATATTGATATAAATTATTAATGGCTTGGTTTAGCGCCTGATCATTACCGAGCCGGCTCTCTATTTCGCTGGCGGCCACGGCCAGCAACCAAGCTACCAAGTCGTTGCGCTGCGACAATTCTTCTTTGAATTTGACTAAATCCTTCTTAATTAAACTGGTCGGCTCGGCCTGATGGTCGAGTTGAGCCACGGCAATGTCTTTGATAACTAAGTATTTCCTAATAATAACGGCCACCTCGTCAATTAAACTGGTCGGTAAATAATTGTTGGGCAAATAACCACCACGGATCAATTCGGCCAATAGATGCTGGCTTATTTTTTCATGATCATTGGCCGCTATTGTGCTCTCAATCAATATCTGCCGCCGCAAAATCCGCTCAATCGCTTCTTTGCGCAATAAATATTCTTCTTTATAATCAACAGCATTCCGAATCTTTTCATAAAAAAAAGACATCCGCGAAATGACGCTGGAAACCTTAATTCTGGGCTGATCACCCTTGGCGGCACCAGAACTATGCTGAGCGCGATAAATAGCGCGCAACAATTTCTTGGTACTATCATTAACTGTCAAGGTCACAACCGAACGTTTGTGAATTTTTGGATTTAACATAAATTAACCATTGCTTCAATTAAGCATAGCCAAAAAAACCCTAAAAGTAAATGTTAAAAACCAATTATTGCCCTTGGTCTGCTTTTATCTCGTCGTATATTTCACCGACAAAATCGGCTATTTTCGGCTCGACTTGTTTCCAAAAATCCAGATAACCACTTGGATAGTGGGCATGTTCTGCTAAATATTTGTCCCGATCGCGATAAGACGGATGGTCTAAAAATTCATCCACATTGTATTTATCAAAGAATTCTTGAGTTCCAGGAATAGTGTCCTTAAATCTTAATTGAGAAATTAGCTCCTTATAATGAGCTCCGGAATTATCTTCATTAATCGCATAATACTCTGTTTTTAACAGTGGTTTATTTTTAAAATCCGGACCAGTAAACATGTCTGTTCGATCATAATAAAGTATTTTAGATGGTCTGGTTTGCGGATTGGCATTAAAATAATTCTCCCAGTACTCTTTACTAGAAATAGTGTTGTCGGCCGACGGCCTTTCCAAAAATAATCTAAAAATGTTTTTGTCGGGAAAACGTTGATATATTTCACTATTTAGATAAAAACTTAAAAGCTGGTCAGCGGGTTCATTGGAATCAAACCTAAAAGCAGTAACAAAATCTTTAAACAAAGTTGTTTTATTGGCTTTAAAATAGGCCATCGCTTTTTCTCCATGTCCGCCCGGATGTTGGGGAGAAAACAGGTTGCTGCTCGAGAACGAATATGGTAAACATCCATAGGCATATTCCCTATCATCACGAATAAGCTGTTCCTCTAATTTAATAAATCCAAACTTCCGGGCTAGTTCAATAACCTCTGGCCTATCAAAGAATTCTATATCTCTTGATGGAAGAGAAGGTCCAGATTCTTTCCATGACCAGTAATCGTTTCTTATCTTAGTTAGCGCTGAATTAAATTCTAACCTGGCCTGGTTAATCTCGGTCAATTGATCTCTGCATTCGGAACAGACCGTTGGCTGGCGATTTTTATCTAAAACATATTTAGACCCGCTAGCTTTATCAACAGGCACATTTTCCGGAATACAAACAACGCCCAGATCCAATGGGATACCTTCACCAGCACTCCAGGCCACCTGATCGTTGTGTTGATCTTTTTGCGAAGATCTTGGGTGTTCTGGGTTTAAATTGTGCTGAAAATTTTTAGCTATAACCTCAACTGGAAAATAAAAGTATATAGTATAACCTGCTTCAGCTCCATAATCTTCTAAAATATGGTTATAACCAAAATGCGTGGCTGAGCAGTCTGGTTTTGGACAAGCCGCAAAAAGTTCCCGGTTAAAAAAATCATGCATAAACATTTTAACAGCCTCGTCTTTCGGTAAATCAATCGGTCTTTTGGTCCGCCAGTATGACGATAAAAGATCCTCGCGGATATATATTTTAGCGTAATCGGCCTTGGAAAGAATATGATCAACCAACGATCCAAGCCGGCCAGACTCTAGTATTGGCTTAAATCCATCGATCACTTGTCCCTGCCCACCGCAATGAACACCAACCGTTTCACGTAACCCAAAACGAGTCACATGAGAAAAATAGAGCCCGGAGAGCCTGTTAGCCAATGAAAGATAGTCAGCCAAATTCATCTTAGCAATATTATCCGCTGATAAAAGCCGATCTTGCTCGTCTTTGGTCAGCGGAGTTTTTTGCATCAATTCCACAATAGCCTGATTGTATTTATTCTTTATTTCAACGAGACAATCTTTCATTTGATTGTTTTTCAATCTACTTATAGCAAAATCTAGCAATTTTTTATCTGCTAAATATTTTTCCGACTTAAAAATCTTGCCCCAAAAATTATTCTTTAATCTATCATAGGCATCTATCAACACCTGATCATTGCTAGCCTTAATTTCTTGATAGGTCATGCTGCTATTTCGGTAACGATTTCTAGTCTCTCTTATTTTACTAGCCGTTTCATTACGCAAAGATTGGGCATGATCTTTGGAAAATCCCCGAGTAAATTGTGACGAATTTATCATTAGCTCTGGTCGCTCTGGCATATTTTTTATTAACCTTATTTTATAGTGTTTGTTAGAAAAAATCAGAACTCATTTTGCCTAAAATACTGAATGCTGGCCGCAATGTTTCGTGCCAATAGAAATTGGCGCGCCGCCTTTAAAATTTTATCAGTTTTTTGTATTTCTCGGCAGCTTCATTATAGCTTACTTTTTCCGGCATTGTTACTAATATTTGCTGTATTTCCGAATTGTTTCTGCTAAATTGTAATAATTCTTCTTGTGTTTTTAGTTGTGAAACTTGATCAATCAATTCATCGCTCAAGCCGTAGTGATCTTTTATTTCATTTTTTATTTGTTCCTGATCTCTTCCTTGGCTTATCATCATCTGTTTAACTAATGCACCGAAAAAATACCTCTCCGGATTAGATATTTGTTCTGACGAATTTTTAGAGCCATAAAATTTAATGGCATCGATAATGCCTACCGGTTTTTTGGAAAATTCCTCGATTTTATCTACAACATTCCTATGTTTGGCAATAGTAGTTTGGTCGCCAGCTTTTATTTTTTCTAAATCTTCAGGCGTAATCTCAAAAATTTGACTTACCGTTTTCTGATCAAAATATCTTTCTAATTTTTGTCGCGCTTCTGTAGTTTGGTCGCCAGCAATAAAATTCTCTAAAGCCATTCTCATGTCTCCGGCTTCCTCGTTGTAAGTCGTTGGCATCTTTTCTTTGAGAACAGCTGCTATAGCATAGGCATATTCTTTACCAGAACTTCCAAAAGGTTTATAAATATCATGAAAATCTTTGTATGGTTCATCTCGGTCTTCGGATTTTAAATCCCAACCGCGAATTCTAGTTTCTGGATAAACTGCTAAGGCTTCAATTTGGGGATTTGGTGTAATATATTTGCCTTTTTCCGATTTATTTCTTCCGACATACTGAAAAGCGCTCTCGTCAATCTCAGCTGGTTTTCCCCCTCCCGCATCCATTATCTTAATAATTGCTAGCGGATGGCGTATATATGTTCCAACTCTGAACATTTTTCCTGAACCACCTTTAAAATTTTCAATAACACCTGTTTTTCCTTCCATTTCACGACGAAAGTGATCACGCGCAGTGTTATAAATCCCAATTAGGTGATTCATTAAAAGAATTTGCGCGCGTTGCCGCCTGCTTTTAATATTCGGCAAATTTTTACAGGCCTCATCGTTTATTCTTTCTTCCGAGTTCCAATCATCAAGCAGTCTTTCCATCACCCGATCACGATCAATTTGTTCACTCTCTAAACTAATATCAAAATCATCCCTTCGTTCACCAGCCAACAACTGAACACTTTCATTGTTAAAAGCGTCAATTATGCCCCTGATCCATTGAGAATTAACTTTGGTATCGGCATCCAGGCTTGCAATAATTCCATCGGTTTTTCCTGCTAATACGAATCTTTCACAAATTTCGTCCATGGTTCGTTTGCGTGGCTGCATACACCCGATTTTTTTAAAATCCTCGTCATCAATCGGTTTTATTTCATTACCTCCGCTCGATTTATCGATATAATGAACAACTAAGCCGCTTTCTTTAATTTTCTGCAATCTTTCTGTTTCTTCGGTCGTTAAAAAAGCTAAATCAGATGGCTCTCCTTTTAAAAATTTTAGAACGCTTAAGGTTTGCATGTTTAAATGGCGCGTATTATTTCCTGCCTCTTCTCGATTATTCACATTGACAATAATCTCATAGTCATCCATTGAAACATCCTTTTGATTCGCCAAAAATTCCAATGAGTTTAAGATCTTGCCTCCTTCTTCGTATGCCGGGATGCTTACTGCCACTTTGCATTCCTGACGCATTGGCTCAGCAATTCTTGCCTCTGTTTTAGGCAATTCTTTGGCAATATATTCTAAAATATTTTTTTGTTTTTCTAGCTGTTCTCTTGTCTCCTGACTTTTTACAATTTTCTCTATAGTCATATCGATATTGTTGTGCATTATTTGTTTCTTACTGTCAGCGCTCAATAATTGACCCAAACTATTTTCTATATCTTTTATTTGCCTTGTGGTCTCATTTTCTTTTTCATCTCTGACTAAATCAATATTTTTATCTAATTTAGGCAGGACACTAAGTTCGTCGTCAATTCTTGCTAATAGTTCCTGCCTTCGCTCTATTGAAGATTTTTCAGACACATTAAGCTGTTCTGGTGTTTTTCCAGCTTCAATATTTGGCTGTTCTAATTTTTGATTTGGCGGGTCGCTCATATTATTGAACAAAATCACCTATATTTACTGCTAATGTTTTGGCGATTCTACAAGGTTTTTATTGTTGAACTGATAATTTCACCGGTTTTAAACTTTATTATGGAATTAAAAGAAACATCCGCTAATCTTGAGAGGCGATCTTGGGGCAAGCCCTACTATTAAAATACATCGTTTCTCTAATTTTTACAAAGGAATTTACTGTTGTGGGCGCAGAGTGGACGGGCCAGGATAATTTCTTTTTTCTTGACAGCGTATTTCACTTGACGAAATACGAAAAATTGCGACGGCGAAAACGCCGAGCGAGACTAATTCAATATGGTGGACCTTAAGGGATTTGAACCCTTGACCTCCTGCATGCAAAGCAGGCGCTCTAGCCAACTGAGCTAAAGGCCCAACACTAAGTATTTTTTTGGTAACGGATTAATGGACCAAGCAACCAGCCCATAAAATTATTAATTAACCCGAAAGCAATAGAAAAGCCAATAAAAATAGCAATCAAGCCAATTAATAAATAGGCCAGACGAGTTCCGCCATAGATCCCGAGTTTTTCCTCAAAAAATTCCATTCGGCCAAAATTATTTAGAAACCATTCACGCTTCATAATGATTAGGGCGCCAATCGCCACAATCACCAATCCGCCTAAAAAACGCAATAAAAACATAGCTTAACGGATATAATTCAAAGGATTATATCTAACTTTACCAGACAAAACCTCAAAGTGCAAATGCGGTCCTGTGGAGCGGCCAGTTGAACCCATCTCACCGATAACCTGACCCTTAACTACCGTCTGGCCAGCCCGAACATAAAGCCTAGATAAATGACCATAGCGAGTTTTTAGTTTGCCATGATTCAGTAAAATAGTATTACCATAACCGCCATTCCAGCCGTTGGCCGCCACTTCCACCTTGCCGCCATCAGCGGCATAAATCGGTGTACCGACCTTATTGCCAATATCAACACCATTATGACGCCAAGAATAATATTGCGTAATACGATGGCCCACCGTTGGCCAAGTCATGCCGCCAGTCCCTAAGTTGGCCTTGACCGTATTTTTGACATTACTGAAGACCTGCTGAACTTTTGGCGTTAATTTACTGCTGGCCACGGCCACTTGACTGGCGACTGAGGCTGGTGGTTGTCCACCAGGTATAATTAACGACTGACCAATAATTACCCGATCGCCAGTTAAATTGTTATAGCTAATAATAGCGGCGGCTTCAACCTTGTACTGTTGGGCAATCTTAGATAGGCTATCGCCGGGACGAACTTTATATAAGACGCCGCTTACCGGCAAAATAACCAATTTATCGCCAGGTCGCAACAGCGCTTTAGCGTTTAAATTATTTTGCCAAGCGATGGTATTAACAGTCACGCCAAAGGCTTTAGCTACCCCACTCAAAGTGTCGCCAATTTTAACCGTATAATAAGTAATAGATCGCCGTCCGCCAGCCGCGCCGGCCGCCGGTTGATTGCTGCTCGGTAAACTAGCCAAACCCAAACTATAAACCCAACGATCAGTGGCCATGCCAACTAAACCAGCCGGACCAGGGTCGCTGATTCCCAAAGTAGATAATTTAGCCGAAACTTCCGTAGATTGGTTAGGTGCTAGCTGGTAGCCAGCCCGATCATCAACCACAAAATTATTCAATTGATTAAATTCACTGCCCACCAATTTGGACAACCAAGTCCCTCTGACTAAATCTTCAGCGGCTGTCAGTCGGCCGCTAGCGCGCCAATTGCCGAAAACAACACCAATCGCCACCACAGCAACAACCGTCACGGTCAACCAAAGATTTTGCTGATAATGATTAATTAATCTCCTTTTAATTCGCAGATAACCACGATATAACCAAACTGCTGGCTGATAAATTATTAACCAATTAAATAATTTTAATAAACGAGAAAACAGCCAAAAACTTATTTGCTTGACTTTTAATAAAATATTAATTATCAATATAAGTCCTTTGATGGCTAATCCGGCCACTGAACGGACTGGTTGTGGTTTGGCAATATGTTTTTAGTCTTAATAGCTGGCCTAACTCTAGCATTTTTATTCCCTATCGTCAATTATAACCAACAAATATGGGCTAAAAATAACAATTACTAATTAGACTTGTCGGGTAGCCGCTTTTTTGTTAGACTGGTTTTGTTTTCTGGTCACGTCGCCAAGAGGCTAAGGCAACGGTTTGCAAAACCGTCATCCGTGGGTTCGACTCCCACCGTGACCTCTATTAACTCTAGCCAACTCCTGTGGATAACTTGTGAATTTTATTAGATTTTAGTCTATAGCCACCTAGACAAAGGCTCAAAACCACGCTCAATCTCAATAGTCCACAACCTAGTAGACACTTGTAATTATTGATGATTACGACAATAGTCCACACATACCTACCCTAAACTATTGACGACTTTTTCTTTTTTTGCTATACTGTGGATATCGTTCTTTCTAGACTTCTTCTCTGGTCTCTCCCAAAAAAAAATAAAAACAAAAAAATTGGACCCAGTGTTTCTATAAAAGAAACCGCAAGGTTCCCTGAGACCGGTTAAGAATATTTGTTCTTGAAATTTTTGCAAAAAATTTCAAGGGGAAGGCCGTCGGAGCTATTTTCTATTATTACTTTATGTAAAATGAAGGGCTCGTCTGTGGCCTTCCTTTTGTTTATAAACTCCAGCTTGACGATTTGTTTTTTTTTACCTACAATAATCAGCATCAACTTGTTTACCGAGGACAGCCCTCATAGTTCAATGGATAGAACAAGGGACTCCTAAGCCCTAGATCCGTGTTCGACTCATGGTGAGGGCGCAGGAATAATAATTAAATATTTATGGGCCATTAGCTCAGTTGGCTAGAGCGCTTCCATGGCATGGAAGAGGTCAAGGGTTCAAGTCCCTTATGGTCCACCACCCCCACCATAGTTCCATGTGGAACTATGGTGATTTATTTTATTAACAGTTGACGGTTTGTCCAAGAATATATAGACCTAATAACCAGTGGAAAAGTCCAAAAATATATAGACAAATCATAAATTTTGTACTAATATTAGAGAAGTTATTTCTAGTGGATAAGTTGTGAATTATTTTAAATAAAGTCCAGAATAACCTACCATTTATTTATCTCCCCAGTCAATTTATGTCCAATCATAATCAGCTCTGGGGAGCTTATGGCGAGGAATTATCTAGCGCCTATCTATCGCGCCACGGTTATCAAATAATCGCTCAAAATTGGCGTTGCCACCATCACGAAATTGATCTAATCGCTCAAAACCACAACACATTAATTATGGTTGAGGTTAAATTACGCTTAGTTAATAATTTTGCTCCAGCGGCCAATGCTTTAAGCTGGCACAAAATCCAACAGTTAAAAAAAGCGGCGAATTACGCTTTGTATTTTTATCATCCTAAAGACTGGCGCTATGATTTTATTGCTATTGACCTTAATCCCAAGAATCGCTTGGCTCGACTCTGTCATTATCGTCAAATTATATGAACCTTTTAACCACCAACCAGTCATCAATCAAGCAAGTTAAAAATAATCAAGCAAATTTCCCCAAATTACTAAATAATATTTACCATCCGATATCACAGCTGTGGTATCGCGGTAATCTCGCCTTAGCCAATCAAAACAATCTTTTAGCTGTTGTTGGTAGCCGCCAATCCAGCTGGTATGGTCAATTAATTATTAACCGCCTGCTTGATCACCATATTACTAGCCAACTGGTAATTGTTAGCGGATTGGCTGTGGGAATTGATAGTCTAGCCCATCAAGCCAGTCTAAATTCTAATAATCCAACTATTGCTGTTCTCGGTAGCGGTCTTGATCCAAACAGTATTTACCCGCCCAGCAATTGGCAATTGGCTGAAAAAATCGTCAACAGCGGTGGTCTCTTGTTATCAGAGTATCCACCGGGTCAATCCGCGCGTAATTACCATTTTCCCCAAAGAAATCGGATTATCGCCGGATTATCGGCAGCCGTTCTGGTAATTGAAGCAGCCGCCAAGTCCGGTGCTTTGATTACGGCCGAGCTAGCCTTACAAGAAGGACGAACAGTTTTAGCAGTTCCAGGCAATATTAATCAAACCCTCTCGGCTGGTACTAATAAACTAATCCAATTAGGCGCTCAAGCCATTCTGGATTCAACCGACCTGGCGATTGCGCTTGACTTGCCTCAGCCAACTTCTTATAGTAAAACTAACTTACCAATTACTGCTTGCCACTTGGCTTTACTAAAATTATTAACCAAGCCGCTCAGTTTAGACGAATTACTGCAAATTACTCATCAATCAGTTAGTCAAATTAGTCAACAACTTACCGACCTTGAATTAGGCGGACACATCAAACAACAGGCCGACCAAACTTATGTCGCCTGCTAGCTAAAAAATATGCGTTTAATTATTGTTGAATCGCCAACCAAGGCTAAAACAATCAGTCGTTTCTTAGGGAAAACCGACATCGTTGAGTCGTCGTTCGGCCATGTTCGCGACCTGCCAACTAAAAAAATGGGGATTGCTATTGATAACAACTTTGAACCTAGTTATGAGATCCCGACTAAAGCCAAAAAAACTGTTAATAAGCTCAAAGCGCTAGCCAAACAGGCCGACGAAATTGTCCTGGCCTCCGATGGAGATCGCGAAGGAGAAGCAATTGCTTGGCATTTGCAACAATTATTAAAATTACCACCAAAAGATACCAATCGGATTGTTTTTCACGAAATCACCGAATCGGCTATCAAGACGGCACTTAAAAATCCCCGCCAATTAAATCAAAATTTAATTGATGCGCAACAGGCGAGGCGAGTACTAGATCGCTTAGTCGGTTACGAACTATCGCCTTTTTTGTGGAAAAAAGTCGCTAAAAATTTATCAGCTGGCCGTGTTCAGTCGGTCGCAGTCCGCTTAATTGTAGAAAGGGAAAGAGAAATAGAAAACTTTCAACAGCAAGAATATTGGACTATAAATGCCGATTTACAGGCTAAGGATGGCCAATTTAGCGCTCAACTGGCTCGTTGGCAAGACAAAAGTCTGGACAAATTAACTCTCAGCAATGAAACGCTGGCTAACGAAATTAAAAACAAACTACTCAACGCCCAATATACTATCAGCTCGATAACCAAAAATCGTCTAACTAAAAAGCCAGCCGCCCCATTTACCACCTCTACTTTGCAACAAACCGCCAACCGCTGGTTTGGATTTTCAGCTAAACAAACCATGGTTATTGCTCAGCAACTTTATGAAGGTATTAACCTCGGACCCCATGGACAAACTGGCTTGATTACCTATATGCGCACTGATGCGGTTAATTTATCTAATGACTTTATTGCTCAATCTCGCGAAGTTCTGCAAAACAATTTCGGCCCCCAATTTTTATCGCCAAGCCCAAGAAAATTTGCCAACAAAAGCAAGGGGGCGCAAGAGGCTCATGAAGCTATTCGACCGACTGATCCGCAACGAACACCAGAATCAATAAAGTCATATTTGGAACCGCGACAATTAAAACTTTACCAATTAATTTGGCAAAGAGCCTTAGCGAGCCAAGCAGCTGAAGCACAAATTGATCATATTACTGTTGATATTGCGGCTGGTGAAGGATTATTCCGGGCTACTGGCCAAACCATTGCTTTCCCCGGCTACTTAATGATCTACCCTGAACAAACTCAAGAAAAACTATTGCCATCATTAACGGCTAATGAAATTTTACAACTTTTAAACTTGCAGACCGAGCAACATTTTACCCAACCGCCAGCCCGTTATAGCGATGCCGGACTTGTTAAACAGCTAGAAAAACACGGCATTGGCCGACCATCAACTTATGCCCCCATTATTGCAACAATTGAAGCTCGCAACTATGTTATACGCGATGAACATAAAAGGCTAGAACCAACCGCCATTGCCAAAGTGGTTAACGATCTGCTGGTGGCTCATTTCCCGGCAATCGTTGACTACCAATTTACCGCCAATATTGAAGAGCGCTTAGACCAAATCGCTCGTGGCCATTTAAATTGGCAGCCGGTGATTGCCGATTTTTATCAACCCTTCCATCAAAACCTAGAAATAAAAAATAAACAATTGTCCCGTCAAGACATCCTGCCAGATCAAGCCAGCACTGAGGTTTGCGATAAATGCGGCGCACCAATGGTTATTAAAACTAGCCGCTATGGTCCATTCTTGGCTTGCAGCGCTTTTCCCAAATGCCGGAATATTAAGTCTATGAAAGAAAAAAAGGTTAGCAAACCGCTGCCCGAAAAATTTCAGCACCTATTAACAAAATATGCCGACCAGGTTTGCGATAAATGCGGCGCGCCAATGGCAGTTAAAGTCGGCCGCTATGGTCCATTCTTGGCTTGCAGCGCTTTTCCCAAATGCCGGAATCTACAAAAAATTATCGTCAAAACAGCAGCCGCGACGACTGCTGTTAAGAAAAATAAAAAAAGTAAAAAGATTTAACTTATCTACTTATTGCTTCGGCGCGCTGACCGGCGCTTCGGCTGCTTGTCGGACGAGCTATCGGTCACAGGATCATTCTCCACAGAACTGGTTGGTGCAGTATAGCGATTAAATTTATCCTTAACCTTATTGATCAAGTTTTTTTGCACTAAGCTAATGGCCTTATTAGCCAGTTTTTCTAACACCGCCCAATAAGAAAACATATAAGTTATCTTATTTTTAACTGATTCGGTAATCTGATTAATATTGTTTAGCTGTCGATTAATTTCATCAATCGTCTGGCGCATCTCTTTAATAAAGCCGGCCGCGCTAATGAAAAAATAAACTATCGCCGCGCTAATGCCAACAACGCCGATGGCTAAGGCTAGGTTAACTAAGTCTTTAGAGGTAGTAAATAATTCCATAAAATTATTGGCGCGCCAGATAGCTGTCTAAACTTTCACCTAACTGGCGAACTTGTAAAATATTTAATAACATAATGCCGGAATGATCATCGCCCAAGCCCAGTTCTTTGGCCGAACACAACATGCCATAGGACATTTGGCCGCGCAATTCGGCCGGTTGAATAGTCAAACCGCCCGGCAATTGAGCGCCAACCATGGCAACAGGAACCAGTTGGCCAGGCTCAATATTAGGCGCCCCGCAAACAATATTTAAAATTTCACGACCAACATCAACCTTGGCTAAACGCAACCGATCGGCTTGCGGATGTTGATTGACCTCAATAATTTTACCAACAACAATTAGAGGAAATCTGTCTTGAGAAACTATTGGAGATTGAAAAATTTTTTTAAACCACCGAAACATAACTTAATATCTAGCGGTTAGAAGGCGTTTTATCTTCAAAACTAGAGCTGATTATTTCCGGATCGGCAGTAAACGCTGTCGGCTTTTGGACAAAACACCGGCCACTGGCCGGTTGACAACTCAACATAAAAAATTCCAACATCGCCAGCCCACCAACTAAAATTAAAAGATTAAACCAATTGAATAGCTGCTGCGATAATAACCATAGAGTAACAACCACCCCAAAAGCCAAAAGACCGGCTTGTCTAAAGGCGGCCACCACTGCCTGATGCGCTAATTTCTGATGAACTAAACTAAACCGACCGATGAAGCCAATTAGAGACATTGTGCTGAAAATAGCAACGAATAAAGTTAAATAAAATAGGCTCCGGCCGAACCAATTGACGGCAAAAGGGTCAACTCGGAATAAAATAAATAACCACAATAGCCAAGCTATAATAGCAACAATTAAGTTACTGACTAAATAATATTTTAATTTCATGTTTTCAAATACTGACCAATAAATATATAATACTATAAATACTCAAAAACCGCAAAATATTGCCATTAAATTGTCCGACCATAAAAAAAATGATATACTGCTGATATCAATCAATAAAATCAGTAATTACATGCCAGATAAACCAAGTCACTCTTTTCCTAAGGGATTTCTTTGGGGAACAGCCACATCGTCCCACCAGATTGAGGGTGGCACTCTTAACGATTGGACCATTTGGGAACCGGGCCATACTCATGACGGATCAATTTCGGGAGCAGCTTGTGATTCTTATCGTCGATTCAAAGAAGATATCGGTCTGGCCAAAAAGATAAATAGTAATGCTTACCGTTTTTCAATTGAGTGGAGTCGCATTGAACCACGACAACAACAATTTTCCCAACAAGCCATCCAACATTATCAAGAAGTGGTTGACGAGTGTCGACGACAAAAAATTGAACCAGTGGTCACCATTTATCATTTTACTCAACCAATTTGGTTCGCTGAATTAGGCGGCTGGAATAATCCAGCAGCGCCACAAATTTTTAATAATTACGTTCTCTATTTAGCTCAAAACCTAAAACGGGTGAAAATCTGGTGCACAATTAACGAGCCTGGCCTGTATGTCTGGAATGCCTACGGACAAGGAAAATGGCCGCCACAAAAATATGGCCTATGGTCTTGGTGGACAGCCTCTAATAATTTAATTAAGAGTCACCGCCTGGCTTATCGAACACTACATCTGATGCAAAAAAATTGCCAAGTCGGTATTGCTAATAATAGTCAAGCTATTGAACCGATTAATAATCACTGCCTGAATCGTTTTATCGGACGAATTGCTAACTATTTAATTAACGACCATTTCTTCCAAAAAACTGCCGGTTGCCACGATTACTTAGGTATTAACTATTATTTTCATCGTCAAATCGGTTTAGGCCGGCGGCCAAAAAATCAACAATGGCACAATGATTTAGGCTGGGAAATTTACCCGCAAGGCCTTTATCAAGTGCTAATGGCCGCTAAAAAATATAACCTGCCTATTTATATCTTGGAAAATGGTTTAGCTGATTCGCAAGATCAACATCGCCAACAATTTATTACTGAACATTTAGCAATGGTTTACCGGGCTATTCACGATGGTTGTCAGGTCAAAGGTTATTTTCATTGGTCATTATTGGATAATTTTGAATGGAAGTGGGGATTTAAACCACGCTTTGGTCTTTACGCGGTTGATTACCAATCACTGGAACGCCGACCGCGGCCAAGTAGTCGGACTTATGCCAAAATCTGTAAAAATAACGGCTTTTAGACTATGTGGCTACTTATCACTGTTTTGGCTAATTTGTTTAACGGGGCTGTCTATCTAGCTGATAAATACTTTTTATCTAAAAAAGTTCACTCTTCCATCTCCTATACTTTTTATGTCGGCATTTGGAGTGTCGGTAATTGCTTTCTATTCCTCTTCAACCGCCATGTCCCAACCTGGCCATGGCTATTGCTAGACTTAGCCGCCGGTTTGGTATTTATGGTCGCTTTATATTTCTGGTATAAAGCTCTCCACCAGGGAGAAACCACCAAAGTTGTCCCGATTGCCGGCGCTTTTATTCCAATTTTTACTTTACTGTTAAATTATTTAATCGGCCGCCATAATTTGACTGGCCAAGAGCTGGGCGCTCTAGTTATTTTGATTATTGGTAGTGGATTATTGTCGGCTAGACCAAAAGATAATCAGTGGTTAGCTTGGTGGATCAGGCTAAAAAGATTCTTTCAACCAAATAGGGTTATTTTTCGCAGCACAAGACGATTAATTTTTAATTCTTTATTGGCCTCATTTATTTTTGCTATTTACTATGTATTCATTAAATTTTTATATGACTCCCAAGGATTTTCCAATGCTTTTATCTGGACTCGGCTAGGTAGTTTTCTCGGCGCTCTGATAATAATAGCTTGGCCACCCAGCCGACGCTTAATTTTAGATAAACCGCGCCGACAAACAACAATTAAAAGCTTGCCGTTATTTTTACTAATTAGAATTATTGCCTTTATCGCTTTTGTTCTCAGTAATTTTGCTATAGCTCTAGCCGATGTTTCCTTGGTCAACAGCCTACAGGGATTGCAGTATTTATTTTTACTGATAATTGTTTTGATTTTAAATAAGCGCTATCCTAAACTAGTTAAACAAGAAATTAGTCGCGATAATCTGTGGCAAAAAATTAGCGGTATTGTCCTAATTAATTTAGGCTTATTCTTATTGCTATGATAAAAAAGATACGTCGCCGGTGGCGCTGGATAATTGTTGGGCTAACCACTTTAATTATTTTAGGAATATTGTGGACTTGGCTCACCAAACGAGACATCTATCAGCCAGACCAGATGAGTTATGGCTTAACTTTTTCACCATTAGTTTTGCAAGACATGGGATTAGATTGGCGCGCCGCCTTTATCGAAATATTGGACGACTTGGCTGTTAAACGACTACGGCTGGTGGCCTATTGGCCAATGGTTGAACCGATCAAAAATAATTATGATTTTAGTGATTTAGATTGGCAAATAGAACAAGCGGAACAAAGAAACGCCCAAATTATATTAGCAGTTGGCGCGCGCTTGCCCCGCTGGCCTGAATGTCATTATCCCCAATGGTATAATGCCGAAAACGAAGCTGAAAGACAGCAACAGTTATTGTCTTATTTACAGACTGTTATAGAGCGCTACGACCACAACCCAGCCATCGCCGCCTGGCAAATTGAAAATGAGCCATTTTTAATCGGCTTTGGCGAATGTCCTAAATTAAATGTTAAATTATTGGATCAAGAAATAGCTTTGGCGCGCAGTTTAACTAAGAAACCAATTGTTATTACTGATAGCGGCGAACTAAGCATTTGGTTGCCGGCTGCCAAACGAGCTGATATTTTTGGCACTTCAATCTATCGCCACGTTTACAGCAAATATTTGCGTCATTATGTCACCTATCCAATGACTCCAAATTTTTTCAGGATTAAAACTAAGCTTGTTGAGCTTTTTACTAAGACTAAAAATTTAATTGTTATTGAAATGCAGGCTGAGCCCTGGGGACGCCAAGCTTATTTTACCATTTCGCCAGCTGAAAGAAATCGTACGATGAACATGGAAAAATTACAAAAAATGCTGGAATTCAGTCGCCAGAGCGGTTTTCAAACAATTTATTTATGGGGGGTAGAGTGGTGGTATTGGGAAAAACAAGTTAATCACAACTCAGAATACTGGCAATTTATAAAAAATCTGTTAGCTCAATCGGTATGAATAAAAAAGAACTACTAATCGGCCTGGATATTGGCGGTTCTAAAGTTTTGGGCCTACTTTATGACCGACAAACCGGCAAATCTTATGCGGCTAAGCGCCAACTAATTAACAAAGAAAAATTATCCGATCTATTAAACCAGCTTAATATTGAAATTAATCGGCTTTCCATGGAAGCCATCCGGCTGCAATCGAAAATAGCTGGTATTGGTATTGGTATTCCCGGATCAATTAATAATGGTAAAATTATTCGCTGCCCAAACTTACCAATACTTAACGGCCAAAAATTGGGCCAGCTTCTAGCTCCAGCCGTTAAAATAAATAATATCGTTCTAGACAATGATTTAAACTGTTTCTTGCGAGCTTATTTACAAAAACACCCCGCCTTAAAAAAACAAACCTTGGTGGTAATTGCTCTGGGCACCGGTGTTGGCGGATCAATTGCTATTAACGGCCAGAATATTATTAAACATTTAGGAATTAGCAGCGAGCTAGGTCACCTTATTGTTGATCAATCAGGCCATGATTTGGAATATTATTATCATCAGCTAACTGGCCATCCATCCGGTCGATTATTTACCGCCGCTGAAGATGGCAATCAGACAGCTCAAAGAAAAATCGATCAATTCGCCAATATCCTTGGTTTAGTGGTGGCTAATCTTAATACTATCTTTAACCCGAACTCTATTATTTTAACCGGCGGAGTTTCCCGCTATCATAAGTTTTATCTAGATCAGGTTAAAAAAATAATGAAAAACTATAGCTTCACCAACAACCGTCCTGTCTGGCGAATTGGCCATGATCAAAAAGCTGGCGCTATCGGCGCCAGCCTCTTGATTAACTAAAAACCACTTAATCTTTTTAAGCTAATTATTTTAAGCCCTTAATAATTAATCCCAGCGGGGGGCTGGTTTTTGTTTGGCCTGACCATAATTCGGCTTCAGCAATGACAGAATAATAACCATTACCTTCCGATGGCTGTTTAAAATTAAGACTGGCTAGGCCATCGCTATCAGGTAAAACAGCATCAATGAACTGCCGCTGACCATTCTTAATACTATAGTAGACCTTAATTTTAGCGGCTAATTTAGCTTGGTTGATTCTTAACTGTAAATTGATTGGAAAATCAGCCGCTCGAAAAGTTAGGCCATCAGCTGGAGATTGCCAAGCCAATGATAATGACTGGCTATTAGTCTGGTTGTTGGCGATATTTAAATCAAAAGTTAGCTCATGCTTAGAACAATTCTTAATGTCGTCACAAACCTCAACAGCTAATTTGTGCTGGCCATTGGGCAGGGAATCAAGACTTAGTTTATCGTCAAAAGGTTCGCTGGAATTAGTCTTTAATAATAGACCGTTAATATAAAAATGAACTTCTTTAACGCCGCGCGGAGCGGTAACTTTTAACTTAACCGGCAAACTATTGTCAGTTATCCGCTGTCCGGCCGTTGGACTAATAATAGTTAAATCGGGCAAGTTTTCAATGGTGTGCAAATTATCTTTTTCAGTTGGCGGCTCGGCCATATTAAATTTCTGCTTAGTAGCCCAATTTTTAACTCCGGCCTCCCACAGCTCAAATTGTGGATCAGCGGCAGCGTTATTTGGCGCCGATCCTCGCGGGTCATCACGATTAATATAATACAAAATAGAATGGCCTTGCCAGTAGCGATCCTCTTTAATCATATCTGGCGGTGTAGAACTGGTGGCCAACAAATTAGAAACTTTATCAATCATAACGGCGGTAGTGGTTGGCATAACCCCATCTAGAACAGCCTTGCCAGTGGTTTCTGTTTCCGGTTTCTTAAAATTCTCGGCCGGACCGGATAAAACACGATTCATGTAGCCATTCCAAATAGGTGCGGCCACCACACTGCCGTCGGCGCCACGACTCATTGATTTATTGTCATTATTACCAACCCAAACACCGGTAATAATTGACGGCGTATAGCCAATGGTCCAAGCATCCTTATAGTCATTGGTAGTGCCAGTTTTGGTGGCAGCGCTACGATTATTAAGTGTTAAATAATTCTTAGCACCAAAAATATACGCCCGCTCATTGTTATCACTTAAAATATCATTAATTTCCCTAGCAATTTGCGGTTCTAAAACTTTCTGTTGTTCAACTTTAGTTTCCTCCAAAACCTTGCCGCGATCATCTTCAATTTTTAAAATATAGCGAGGACGAACCATTTCACCATCACGAGCAAAAGCGCTATAGGCGGCCACATGTTCTAATAATTTAACTTCGCCGCCGCCCAACACTAAAGACAGGCCAAAACGACTCTTATCGGTTAGCGTGGTGTAGCCAAGATTTTTAGCCACAGCTAAAACATTGTCTAGCCCGGCCAGATACAGAGTTTTGACGGCCGGAATATTCAATGAACCAGCCAGGGCTTTTTTCATGGTGACCGGACCGTGTTCTTGCCCATTATAATTACTTGGTTGATAGGCCTTGTCCGGATCAAGAGAAAAATTAGTAGTCACATCAAACAAAACCGTTCGCGGCGTATAGCCCTTCATAAAAGCGGCGGCATACACAATTGGCTTAAATGATGACCCTGGTTGCCGCGGTCTTAAGACCAAATTAACCTGGCCGTCAATTTCATCATTAAAATAATCTTTAGAGCCAACCATAGCCAAGATATCGCCAGTCTTAGCATCAATAGACAATAAGGCGGCATTGCTGGCATTAAAATTTTTAGCATTCTTTTCAGCCTGAGCCGTTAAAACCTCTTCAGCAATTTTTTGTTTTTCTATATCTAAAGTGGAATAAATCTTTAATCCGCCCTGTTCAATCATCTTTTCACCATATTTCTCCGCTAACTGATCCTTGATGGCCATGACAAAATGGGGAGCAATCATGTTGCCATTTTCTTTCAACGGTTTAAATTGGACCTCAAAATTCTTGGCAACAATCGCCTCGTCTTCACTGATATATCCCTGTTTAACCATTACATCTAAAACATAGTGCTGGCGAGCAATCAACATGTCTTTGCCAGTACCATAGGGCGAATAGCGGCTAGGCGCTTGCGGTAAGGCCGCTAAAATAGCCGCTTCGGCCAAATTAACCTGATTGACGCTTTTACCAAAATAACGCTGACTGGCTGCCTCAACACCATAAGCATTGGAACCATAGGGAATTTCATTGAGATACATCTGTAAAATCTGATCCTTGGAAAAACGTTTTTCAATACGGTAGGCTAAAATTAATTCCTTAGCCTTGCGGGTATATGTTTTTTCCGAGGTTAATAAAGCATTCTTGACAAATTGCTGAGTTAAGGTCGAGCCGCCGGCATGCCGACCCAATAAAACGTTGGTTACCACTGTTCTAAACATCGCCCACAAGCTAAAGCCGCCGTGTTTATAAAAATCCTTATCTTCAATAGAAATAGTTGCTTGTTTAACATGGTCGGGAATTTGATCTAAATTGACTAGAGTTCTCTTTTGGTCACCATGAATCTCATAGAGAATAGTCTCGCCCTGGCGATCATAAATTTTAGTGCTTTGAACAACCTGGCGATCTAATAATTTATTAGGATCGGGCAAGCCGCGAGAGAACCACAAAAAAGCAATGCCACCGATAATCGCCATTATTAAAATTAAAGCGCCGAAAAACTTAATAATTTTCGGCCAATCTAGTCGCTGTCTTAATTTCGTCGACCGCTGTCGACTAGGTTTTTTAGCTCTAACAATTAAAGCGGAGCGATTAACGGTTTGATTAACAAAACGCTTGGCTGGCGCCGGTTTGCGAACTACAAGTTTAGGAATAGGCATATTAAATATGTTATTATGATAATTATAGCAAACTGACCCGATAGATTCAAAAACGGCTAGCCGATAGTTAGTTCTTGTTGTCTTTTTTTGGTTATGTTATAATGGCGGCAGAATATAAATTTTAATTTTTAGCCCTTTATTGGTTAAAACAAATTTTATGAATCAAGTTAAAAAGTTTTTGTTTGGATTGCTGGCACTGCAGTGCCTTGCTTTAAGTCCAATCGCCATTGCTCCAGCTAGAGCGCAGGTTGATTTATGGGGCGGTAACAATATCGCCAACAATGCTTTCAACAGCATTGGCTTCAGCAGAAAAGACCCACGAGAAATTGTTGCCAACATTATTAAAATTTTGCTTGGCTTTCTGGGGACTATCGCTGTTGTCTTAATTATCTATGCCGGCTTCTTATGGATGACCGCGGCTGGCAAGCCGGACAACACTAAAAAAGCCAAAGATATAATGTCCGCGGCAGTAACCGGCTTGGTGATTATTTTAATATCTTACGGTATTACAGTGTTTGTTACCAATGCCCTAAGTAATGCTATGCATTAAAATTAATTAACTATTAATAATAAATAAAGTTAAAAACTTATGAAAAAACTTTTTGTCGGCTTAACATCCTTGGTCTGGGCCGCCAGCTTGCTGTCTTTGGTCCCAGTTGCCAGCCAAGCTGCCAACACTATTACTAGCAATGATTTATGGGGCCATAATACGGTTGGGGCTTATCAGAATGAGGGCTTCTCAACCACTGATCCTCGCCAAACTGTTGCCAGAATTATTAAGGTGGCCTTGGGTTTCTTGGGATCGATTGCCGTTATTTTAATCATTTTGGCCGGCTTCAAGTGGATGACCGCGGCTGGCAATGAAGACAAAGTTGCTGAATCTAAAAAATTAATGTCCGCTGCCTTTGTTGGCTTAGTTATTATTTTAACCGCTTTTGCCTTGACTAATTTTGTTATCAACTCAGTTATCACATCTATCGGTCATTAACTGTGTCTTAATTCGCCAAACCAGTTTGGCGAATTTTGTCTCAATCTAAAATAATTTGGATTGAGACAAAATTTCTTAAACAAAATCCATGTCTAGACAGTTAATGATAATTAAACGAGTAGTCTATCTATTTGGTTTTTATTTTTTACCAATAATTGCTCGGGCCGATAATTTTGGATTGGACCGGGCTGCAAATAGCGCCGGTTTAAAAACCGAGGGCACCCTGGCAGAAAAATCAGGCCAAATCATTGGTTCTCTATTAAGTTTAGTCGGCGTCATCTTCTTAATCTTAATGGTTTATGGTGGAATTACTTGGATGACTGCCAGCGGTAATGATAAAAGTGTTGAAAAAGCTAAGAATATCATAACTTATGCTGTGATCGGCTTGATAATAATCTTATCAGCTTATACAATCACCGCCTTTCTGGGCGGAACGCTGGCCAAATAATATGTTTTGGCAGAACAAAAAAAACTTATTGATTATTTTTTTAATTATACTTTCGGCTATAGGCCTGGCGGCTAAAGCAGAGTCTAATAGCATCACTGCTAATAATGCTTTTGGTTATTTTTTTGGTAGCGCCCAAAAAACAGCCGAACAGATGGGTTATGTGGCTAATACTACTGATGGCACCAGCCTACTGCTTATCAAGGTTGCAGCGCTGATTGGTTTTGCTTTAAGTTTAGTCGGCGTCATCTTCTTAATCTTAATGGTTTATGGTGGAATTACTTGGATGACTGCCAGCGGTAATGATAAAAGTGTTGAAAAAGCTAAAGGAACTATTTCTCGGGCGGCTATTGGCTTAATTATTGTTATCTTGGCGTATGCAATTACTTTATTTGTTATTAATCGATTATAATTATGGCCGCTAATCTTAAAGATGCCTTTTCGGACAACCAATTAAATCAGACTGCCGTAGCGGCCGGCTATGACCCGACCCAAAATAATGCTTTAACAACTGTTGGCAATTTTATAACTATTATCCTTGGCTTAATTGGTGTTATTTTTTTAGCTTTAATAATTTATGGCGGTTTTTTGTGGATGACCGCGGCTGGCAATGATAAACAAGTAGACAAGGCCAAGGCTATTATTAGTCAAGCAACTGTCGGCCTTATAATTATAATCTTGGCCTATGCAATAACCTTTTTTATTATTAAAATTCTTCCATAACTTTATGTCAAAAACAAATATTTTAGTGATAAGACTGGTTTCTTTAATAATAGCTGTCGGCTTTATAGGTGTTCCTGTAGCCAAAGCTGTGCCGCCAGCAACACTGGACAATCTTAAAATCGTAGCATCGCCGAGTTACCAAAACTCAACCAATGAAAATACTTTGTTTGACAATGCCTCATTGATTATAAAGACTATTTTAGAATTATTGGGCTTTATCTTTGTTGTCTTAATGATTTACGCTGGCATTCTTTGGATGACTGCCGGTGGCAATGAAAAACAAGTAGAAAAAGCCAAAAATATAATTAAACAAGCGCTTACTGGTTTGATTATTGTGGTGTTGGCCTATGCGATAACTTATTTTATCTTTACTAGGTTGCCGGGCGGTGGACTTGGAACTGGTCCAGCCTAAGAAAAAACCCGCTCCAAAGAACGGGTTTCGTGTCAAAAAAATTTTTAATCGTTATTGTTGTTTATTCACAATAACGATTGCTTTTTGTCCGGCCGACACTGGCCGGACAATGCTTGCCCTTTGGTTGTCGCCCCAGGCGACAACAAAGGACAACCAGCCCACGGGAACTCTAGCCGTTGATCGGCTAGAAGCGCCGGGGGCTAATCTGATGCCAGCGTAGGGCCCGTCCAATACGGTTACCCAATAGTCGCTGGCATTAACCAGGATTGCCAGCGTGGTGCTACCTCCACCGCCCACCTGGGCGGCTAGATCTAGCCACTGCTGGCTCTCAGCCGGCGTGGCCGCCTGCTGAGCCCTGGTTAAATAGTTGACCTTGGTCTCAACCAGACTTTGCTGAGACCGGGTCTCTAGCCAGTCGTTGACTGGCATGGAGCCGCTGGCGTTAACCGCCAGCAACTGCTGGCTGCTGGCATGGAGCCGAATCTCGGCTCTAGTAGTATTCCTGTTGACACTACAACCGGCTAATAATATGACCAGCAGAATAAGGGCGATAGTGTTTCTCATGAAACACCTCCTTTCTTTCTTTATTTATTTATTTTAATAGGTACAATATTGTACTATACCATAAAATAACAAAACGGTCAATAGTTATTGACAAATTTGCTCAACCTGGTATAATTAATTTATTGCTAGTTTATGATTAAACTGGCTTTTTTATTAGCCAATTTATTTTTATCAAGAATATGTCAGAACTAATGAACGCTATTAAGCTGATTTGCGAAGAAAAAAACCTTAGCTATGATGCGGTAATTGAAACCATTGAAGCCGCCTTGGCCGCCGCTTATCGCAAGGATTATGGCGACAAGAACCAAAATATTAAAGTTAATTACAATGAAGATTTGTCTAAAATCAAAGTCTTTGATGTAAAAACCGTTGTTGAGGATATGCCACTTCCGGCTTTTAGCGCCCCATTAACTCTCAAAAATTTACAAGATTCCACTATTACTATTGATCCGGAGGCGGCCAAGGAAGCAGTTAATTTTCAAACCGAAGATCAATTGCAAACCGAAATCCGCGACGAGAATGGCGAAATTATCCGCAAATTTAATCCCAAAACCGAAATTCAGCTCTGTGAAGCTCAATTAATTAAACCGGGCATTAAACTTGGTGAAGAAATTATTACTGAATTGCCGGTGCAAACGGATTACGGCCGGATGGCTGCTCAAACTGCCAAACAGGTTATTATTCAAAAATTACGCGAAGCTGAACGTAATATGATTTATGAAGACTTTAAAGATAAGGAACACGAAGTCATTAGCGGTATTATTCAGCGCCGAGAAGGACGCAATATTTTGGTTGATGTCGGTAAAACCGCTGGCATTATCCCGCCACAATATCAAATTGCTGGCGAGGCGTACCGGCCGAACAGCCGTATTAAAGTTTTTGTGGAAGAAGTTCGTGTCAGCAATCGCGGTCCAGAAATTGTGCTATCTAGAACCGCTGATGAAATTCTAAGTAAAGTTTTTTATTTAGAAATACCAGAAATCTCCAATGGATTGGTGGATCTTAAAGCGGTCGCGCGAGAAGCGGGCAGTCGTTCCAAAGTAGCGGTTATCGCTAATAGTGATAATGTTGACCCGATTGGCTCTTGTGTCGGTCAGCGCGGATCTAGAATCCAAACCATTATTAATGAGGTTGGTGGAGAAAAGATTGATATTATTGAATACAGTGATGATGCTGCTAAGTTTATCGCCAACTCGTTGGCGCCAGCCAAAATTGAACAGGTGGAACTAGACCATGAAACCAAACAAGCTGTTATTACGGTTGATCCAGAACAATTGTCTTTAGCTATCGGCCGTGATGGTCAAAATGTCCGCTTGGCTGCTCGCCTAACTGGTTGGCATCTGGATATTACCACTAATCAAGACCAACAATTAATTGACGACGAACCAGAACCAATAATTGAACCGGAAAAAGAGGTAGTTAAAGAAAAGAAAGTTAAAAAAACGACTACGAAGGCAACGGTTAAAAAGACAACTAAAAAGACAGCTGCTAAATAATTAATTAGTTCACCGAATGTTTTTCTTTCGTTACGGTGAAGATGATTTTCAAATAAAACGCGCTATTCGCCAACAGCTGGCTGATTTTAATCAATCAGCTGTCGAAGGAGCAATCCATCTAAATGCTGCTGAAATAGACAGTTCGGTTTTGTTTAACGCTATCGGCAATCAATCTCTTTTCCAACAAACTAAAATTATTATTTTAGATAATCCTTTTAGCAGTAAGAATGCCGAGCTGTTAGATGGTTTATGTGTTTTATTAAATAATCACGAGCAAAAATCAACGGCATGGTTGTTGTTGATTAATGAGACCAATCTTAAGCTTAAATATCAAGCCGGTAAAAATCGACCGGTTATTGTTGATATTGAGGGCAGATCTAGGCCATTAACCAAGGCACAAGAAAAACTATTTACATTATTGACAGCCGATACCAAACAACAACAATATTATCCGCGATTAACCGGATTGGCGGCGGAAAACTTGCTAGAAACCTTAATTAAAGAACACGGCGGACAGATGGCGCCGTCAGCTAAAAAACTTTTATTAGAGCTTACCAATTATAATTTCTGGCAAATTAGCCATGAATTAAATAAGCTTATAAACTATCAGGCTTCTATTAACCCCAAAATAGTCATAGACGACGACTTGGTCCGTCTTTTGGTTAATGACACCTCTCGTCACTTATTTGAGTTTATAGAAGCGTTTAGCCGCCAAGATTTATCAACTTCCGCCGGCCTATTGGAAGAAATTTTTGCCAACGAAGATGATTTAGCTATTAGTGTTGCTCTCCTTAATCGTCAAGCATTACAATTCTTACAGATAAAAGCTCGGCTAGCGGCCGGTCAAACAACCACTAGTTTGGAAAAATCTTTAGGCCTACCAATTAGCGTTAGCCGCAAACTAATCCAACAAGCCAATCTTATTCAATTGGTTAGTTTACAACAATTAGTAGATAACTTAACTAAATTTGATTGGTCAAAAAAACGCAGCCGGGGAAATTTGGCAGCGCTTTTTACTTTGTTATTAATTAATCATGCTAATCAAAAATAGACCTGATTACTTACGAAGCGGCACAATAATATATTGATAATTATCGTCTTTGGGGACGCTAATTTGACAGGCGGCGACATCGTCAATCAGTTTGATTATTACTTGCCCAGCTGATAAAACATTTAAACACTCCAAAAGATAACGATAATTTAGACGAACATTATTATTTTGTCCATCAATTTTGGCCGGCAAATCAGCCTGCTGGCTGCCGGCTTGTCCCCCCACTGCCTCAATAATAATTTTTTGCTCAAGACTATTAATAGTTATATCAATAGCATTGGTTATATTAGTGCTAAAAATAGAGGCCATTTTAATGGCGCGCGATAATTCACCGCGATCAATAACGGCTTCAGTTTTAAAATTAATTGGCATGACTTGTTCATAATCTGGATAATGTCCTTCAATTAACCGGGAGATAATTGTTGTTCCCTGATAAACAAACATGGCCTGATTATCTGATAAAAATAATTTTAATTGATCGGCGTCACCGGACAATTCATCAGTTGTTGAATTAATAATTCGCGAGATTTCCTGCATTGTTTTAAAAGGAATAATAACCTTTAACCCGTCAGCGCTAATTTGACCAAGATTTAAAGAAAAATCTAATTCAGTTTTAGCTAAACGAAAACTATCAGTGGCCACTAAGTTCATTGTTTTATTTTTAATGTCAAATAAAACACCGGTTAGCTCCAGACGATTGTCACCGGGGTTGATGGCAAACAATATTTGACTAAGCGCATTCTTTAAACTGGCAACCGATAAATTGAAGCCAATTTTTTTATCAACTTGTGGAATAACTGGAAAATCTTGTGCTTCCTGTCCTTTAATTACTGTATTATATTGCTGGCAATTAATTTTTAATTCTTGTTTATCTAAAGAAATATCTATTTTTTCGTTGGGCAACAAGGCGATATAGTCGCTTAATATTTTCGCGTCAACGGTTATTTCGCCATCCTTGTCAGCCTTGCCACGAATTTGTTTAGTAATAGCAATCTCTAAATTGGTGGCTGATAAATTAATTAATCCATCTTTGATACTAATTAAAACATTATTCAGTATTGGCATATTGGCATTTTTAGTAGCAATATGACCAACTGTGTTTAATCCTTGATGGAGATTTTTTTGTAGAATGGTTAATTTCATATTAATTTATAATATATAAATAAAGAGATAATAATAAAGCCTGGGTAAAAGTTGATAACTAATTTTTAACTGCTAACTTGGCTAAAAAATAATTATTAAAGTGGGGATAAAAAATTAATAACCAGTGGGTAATTAGTGGACAAAAAAGATAATTATTAGTTAGCTGTGGATTATTATTAGTTTTCCCCAAAATTATAACAACAATGTTAATAAGTTGATGTGATCGCTTGCGCGATTTGCTCCAAGTCTTGTTTTAATTGATTATTAGTTTTTAAATCAGCTTCAATCTTGGCACAAGCATACATGGCGGTGGTATGATCACGTCCGCCTAATTCTTGACCGATAGCCGGAAATGAGGCATTAATTTTGGTGCGTAATAAATACATGGCAATTTGTCTCGGACCAACTAATTCTCGTTTGCGGCTTTGACCGGTTAATTCGGTGACATTAATATTATAAAAATTAGCCACAGCTTCTAATATTTTTTGGGGCGTGGATAAATTACTGGTTTGAATAGAGATAAAAAAATCTTTTAATACTTGCTGGGCCACTGCTATGTCTGGTGAACAATTATGAAATTGGCAAAAGCCCATAATTCGGTTAAGAGCGCCCTCTAATTCCCGAACATTGTTATTAATATTAGTCGCAATATATTGGACAACAGATTGATCTAAAGGAAATTGTTTTTGTTGACATTTGGTATTTAAAATAGCCATTCTGGTTTCTAGGTCCGGCTGACTGATATCGGCCACCATACCCCATTCAAAACGAGTAATTAATCGAGCCTCCACTGCTTTCATACTGCGCGGCGGTCGGTCGGAGGTAATCACTATTTGTTTGTTGGCCCGATGCAGCTGATCAAAAGTATGAAAAAATTCTTGCTGCGTGCCGTCTTTCCCGGCCATAAATTGAATGTCATCAATTAATAACAAGTCAACATTGCGATATAAGCTTTTAAAAGTATTGCCTCGGCCATGATAGACAGCCTCAACATAATCATTAGTAAATTTTTCTGAAGTTACATAAAGAACTTTTTTACCAGACTTAATTAGTTCATGGCCGATCGCCTGCAGTAAATGGGTTTTACCTAAACCAACTCCGCCGTAAATAAAAAGGGGATTATAGGTTTCACCTGGCTGACGCACGGCGGCCCAACAGGCAGCGTGGGCTAGCTCATTATGTTTACCAACAACAAAAGTTTCAAAAGTATAACGCGGGTTTAGTCCGGCGACCAAGCCGGTTTGTTGATTGGCTGTTAGTTTGGGCTCAGGTGCAGTTTTTATTGGCTGGTGATTGGTGGTTAATGCTGAATCAGTTGATTTTTGGTTTTCGGTAGTTAAAAAATTAGTAATTGACGCGGTTTGTTGAGGTTTAAGTTTGATAATATATTTTATGTCCGTTGGTTTTTCCCCAGTGATTTTATTAAAAATATGAACGATTTCTTGGCTAAACTTGGTTTCAAACCAGGCCCGAGTAAAACCATTAGGAACCCCGATAGTTAAAACACTATTCTCATAGCTAGAGATAAACGAGTTTTTAAACCAAGTAGTAAAGTTGGCTTTAGAGATGGTTAATTCGGCTTCGCCTAAAATAGCTTGCCAAATTTGTTCTAAAGAGGGGTGTTCCATAATATTTAGATTAGCAGATTATTTTTATTATAACAGGCTTGGTTTTTTCGGCAACCCAAAAATAAGTTGATAAGTTTGTTAATAACCTGTGGACAAGTTTAGGTTCAGATTAAGTATTGACCAAAGCTAAATTAGCTGTTATGCTAGCAGCTAGACTGAACCAGTTTGAAGTTAAGTCTTTTTAAATTCCTGACAATATGCCAAAACGCACCTATCAGCCAAATAATCGGCGCGCTCATAAGAAGCATGGTTTTTTAAAGAGAATGCTGACAAAAAATGGCCGAAATGTTTTAAGACGCCGTCGCAATAAGGGGCGGAAAAAATTAACCAAATAAAACTTTGGTTAATTTTTTTATATATGTTAAAGAAACAATTTCGTTTAACCAAAAAGAAAGACTTTGATCGTCTTTTTCAGGCGGACAGCCATAAATATTATGGCAATAAATTAGCTGTTCGGCTGGCGGCCAACGGGTTGAGTTATAATCGATTTGGTTTTATCATTAGTCGCCATTTGTGCCGGCTGGCTGTTGGCCGCAATTTAATTCGTCGCCGACTGGCTGCTGTGATTAAACAAGATTATAGTAAACTTCAGCCTGGTTATGACATTGTTATTTTATTATTAACCAAGCAACCGACCATTAAATTATCTGACTTACAAGAAGAATTAACCAAAGCTTGGAAAAGATTAAGAATAATAGTATGATGTTTATTAGAACATTAGACAATTTTTTAGCCGCTGTTGCTTGTCGGGTGATTAGATTTTATCAAAAATCACTATCACCGGATCATGGATTTTTAAGTCGTCGTTTTTCTAGTGGTTATTGCCGCTTTCGTCCAACCTGCTCAGAATATTCGCTAGCTGCCTTTAAAAAATACGGGTTTTTAAAGGGCGGTTTATTGTCTATTGGACGGATTTTGCGTTGCCATCCATGGTCTAAAGGCGGTTGGGATCCGCTTCGTTAAATTTTAATAAATATATGGGACATATTTTTACAATTATTTTTTATCAACCGGTACTTAATTTATTGGTTTTTTTCTATAATATTTTGCCGGGTCATGATATCGGTTTAGTTATTGTGGCCTTGACGGTGGCTATTAAATTAATTTTATGGCCATTATCACAAAGAGCTTTAAAGTCGCAGCAGGTAATTAGTCAGTTGCAGCCAAAAATCAAAGAAATACAAAATAAGTATAAAGATAATAAAGAGGAGCAAGGTCGAGCGATGATGGCGCTTTATCGTGAAGCCAAGGTTAATCCGACATCGTCCTGCTTGCCCCTTTTAATTCAATTACCCTTTTTGTGGGCGGTTTTTCGGGTGTTTCGGGACGGATTATCCAATAAATCATTGGCATTGGTTTATCCATTTATTAGCCGTCCAGAATTGCTGCAAACCACATCTTTTGGTATAATAGATTTGTCCAAGCCGAATATTTTTTTGGCAATTTTAACTGGATTGGCTCAATATTTTCAAGCCAAAACAGCTACCCGACAAACACCGCCAGCGGCTGGCGGCCAAGCTGAAGAGTTATCGTCAATAATGAATAAGCAGATGTTGTATTTTATGCCAGTGATGACTGTCGCTATTTGTTGGAGATTGCCGAGCGGTTTGTCGTTATATTGGTTTTTATCTAGTATTTTAACTATTTTGCAACAAATTTATTGGTTTAAAAAACATAAGCATAATAATTAAATCAAACAAGCTATATGATTCTTTATCGCCAAATTATTAAACAGGCCTGGCATAACACCATCAAGAATAGTTGGTTGTGGGTTGCCGGTGTTCTGGCTGCCTTATTGACTAATGTTGGCCAGTATAGCAATCTATTCAGTTCGTTGGACGGCACTAATAGCTGGTTAAGAATCAACCAGAGTTTAGTTGAATTTTGGTCTAAGGCAACCATGGTTGTTAAAGGTGCGATTAGTAGCCCGCTGCTATTATTGATTTGCTTGCTTATTGTTGTCTTGGTTATGGTGGTGTTGTTTTTGGCGGTTAATAGTCAGATTTTTGTAGTTAAACAGGTTAAATTAGGATTAAAATCTGGCGAACAGCCACTTCCTCGACCAAAGGCGAGTCTCTGGAAACAATTAGTTAGCAATTGGCCAATATTTTGGCCAGCGGTCGGGGCAATAGTTGCGGTTAAAATTTTATTATTAGTATGTTTGTTAATTATTAGCGCGTTAATGGCAGCTATTTATGCTATTCATCAGCCGATTATCAGTTCTTTCTTATATGTGCTTTTATCCTTGTTGGCGCTGGCTTCAATTTGGTTGATAGCAGTTTGGGCTCGCTATTGGATATTGTTGTTATTGACCAGTAAAAAAGGCAATTTATTGCTGTCGGCTCGACAGGCCTGGGAACTACTCAAGCGAAACATTTTGGTTAGTCTAGAAATGTCAATAATTATTGCATTAATAAATTTATTGGCTTATTTATTGTGGATATTTGTTATATATTTATTAGCTATTCCTTTTGTTTTACTAACGCTAATACTAATCAAATATTTGGCGGTTAGCCAGTTGTTATTAATTACCATTGCTAATATTCTCTTAATTGCCAGTTTATTGATTTTGGTTGGTTTTATGGTGGTATTTGAGGTTAGTTTATGGCTTAACTTTATGAATAATCTAGATAATCAAAAGATTATGAGTAAGTTAAAGCGGATTTTTAAACGGCGTTAAATTGAACAAAAGATATTCAATAAGCAAAAAGCCCGCTAAAAGCGGGCTTTTATTATCTTTTTGGGTTGACTGGACTGAAAAAATATTGTAAGGTAAGAGCAGAAAAATATTTAGTTTATTCTGGCCGATAATCACTGGCTAGATTTTGATTATCTTTAATTATGAACGTTACTGAGCTAGCTCGTCATCTAAGAGTTTCACCGCAAGAGTTACGCGATATTTTGCCGCGCATCGGTTTTGATATTGGTCAACGGGCAATTAAGATTGATCAACGATTGGCCCAGCGAATTATCAAAGAGTGGCCGCGATTGGTTCGCGAACTTAAGAATCGCGAAGAACGAGAGCGTCGTCAAGAGGAAGCAGTGGCCGCTGTTCGCGCCGAGCAACGAGTGGTCAAAATTGGCTCAGTGGTTACTATTAAAGATTTAGCCAATAGTTTTGGTTTGCCGGTTAATCGTATTTTGGCGGAATTAATGAAAAATGGCATTTTCGCCTCTTTAAACGAGAAGATTGACGCCGATACTGCTATGATTATTGGTAGCGAGTTAGGAATTGAGGTGGTGGTAGAAAATGCCGCTGACAATAAAAAAGATGAGGTTGATCTACTAGAAGAAAGTCGCCGTAATCAAGGTGATCAAGCTGATTTAGAGGTGCGTCCGCCGGTTATTGTGGTAATGGGGCACGTTGATCATGGTAAAACTAAGCTGCTGGACGCTATTCGGACGACCGATGTTGTTGCCACTGAAGCAGGCGGCATTACTCAACATATTGGTGCCTACCAGATTACTCGTAAAGGTAAGGTTGTGACTTTTATTGATACTCCTGGCCATGAGGCTTTTACCGCTATGCGTAAGCGCGGTGCCAGAGTGGCTGACTTAGCTATCTTGGTCGTGGCGGCTGACGATGGTGTTAAGCCGCAAACGATTGAAGCTTATAGAATAATTGAAGAAGCCAAGATTCCTTTTGTAGTGGCGATCAATAAAATTGATAAGCCAGAGGCTAATATTGAAAAAGCCAAGCAAGAATTGGCCAATCAATTAAACTTATTAGCTGAAGACTGGGGCGGTAAAGTGGTGATTTGTCCAATATCGGCCAAGCAGAGGCTAGGTATTGAGGATTTATTAGATACTATTCTTTTATTAGCTGATTTAGAGGAAAGTAGTCGGCTGGCTAATCCAAAACTAGAAGCGATTGGAACGATTATTGAATCACATGTTAATAAAAGCGAAGGACCAGTAGCGACAGTTTTAGTGCAGAATGGAACACTAAAAATTGGTGACACGCTGATTTGTAATGAACAGTATTATGGTCGTGTTCGGGCTCTAAAGAATTATCGCGGTCAAAATATTAAACAAGCCGGTCCATCAACACCGGTTAAAATTATTGGGTTGAAGGCGACTCCAGAGATTGGTGATGTTGTGCGCGTCGGTCAGGCGGATCGCAGCAACAAGGTTAAAGTGGCAACCAAGAGCTATAATCAGGCCATTACTCGGGTTCATGATAATGGATCATTTGGCGGGCAGACAATTAACCTAATTGTAAAGTCCGATGTGTTTGGTAGCGGTGAAGCTATTGAAGAATCGTTATTAAAATTAAACAACGAAGAGGTAGCTGTGCGAATTATCCACCGCAGCTTAGGCAATATTACCGAGGGTGATATTACGCGAGCTGAAGCTAATCAGGCTAGAATTATTGGTTTTAATGTGAAAGCGAGCGCTCAAGTTGAAGATTTAGCTCGCAGCAAAGAAGTGGTTATTGAACAATATGAGATTATTTATGATTTGATTAATAAGATTAAAAAAGAGATGCAGGACTTGATGCAGCCGGAGATTAGGCGAGTTGATTTGGGTCGTTTGAAAGTATTGGCGATTTTTCATTTTGAAGGCGACGGTCAGGTAGTCGGCGGCAAGGTTTTAGATGGCAGCATTAAAGCCGATTGCCAGTTAGAAATCGTGCGCAATAAAGAAATTATCGGGCAGGGTAAGTTATTAAAACTACAATCAGGCCGACAAGACGTTAGCGAAATTTTAGTTGATCAGGAGGGTGGATTACAGGTCAGCAGCCAGACAACTATTGAGGTTGGCGATATTCTTCAGGCTTATCGCGAAGACAAATTGTTTAAAAAAATGTAATTATGGCGGTTGATAATAGGCGGTTGAACGATTTATTGCGACAAAAAATAGCCGAATTAGTTAATCAGTTAGTTGAATTTTATAATGGCTTAATCACCGTCTCTTATGTTAATTTAAGCGGTGACGGTCAGGAGGCCAAGGTCGGCGTTTCGGTTTTACCAATTGGTTTATATGGCACCGCCTTGCGGCAATTGCGCAAAAATTCAGCTGAAATAGCTAAGCGGGCGGCTCGAGCGTCTCGTCTTAGTAAAATACCGCGGATTATCTGGTTAATCGATGATACCGCTGAAAGAGCTGCTGATTTAGATAGGGTTATGGAGCAAGTTAATTAGCTTATGGATCAGGCGTTAGCTAAGCGAGCTTGGCAAGTGTTGCGTCAAGCTGAAAAATGGTTAATTATTACTCACCACAACCCTGACGGCGATGCTTTGGCATCGACCAATATTTTTTTAGAGATAGCCGCTCAATTAGATAAGCCAGCGTTGGCTTACTGTGCTAATC
>Ga0208195_1000693_pt1 | contig 42426 bp, 43 predicted proteins | sample AD_UKC077_MetaG_FD_184441 | JGI IMG/M metagenome (GOLD analysis project Ga0208195, IMG submission 184441) | Active sludge microbial communities of municipal wastewater-treating anaerobic digesters from USA - AD_UKC077_MetaG (SPAdes) (version 2) | ecosystem: Engineered > Bioreactor > Anaerobic >... | reverse complement strand
TAATAAAGTCAGGTAGCCTTTATTAGAATCATCATCTTTTTCAAAACCTATTTGTTTAGGTTGTTTTCATAATGGATTTTTAATTAATTTTATTTTCTACTTGATTTATAATAGTTAATCTCCTTTTGACACAAAGTTAATTATATAAATTTTACCAACTATTTTCAACTAGAAGGTAAAATCATCCAACATTTCAATATTTATTTGATGTTCTTTTAAAAACTTTTTTAATCCTTCTTCATCTTGATAGGCTTTATAAACATATGCTATTACACTATATGTTATTTTATCTACATCTTCATCTTTTATTAAGAATGGATAATTATCATAAACGACATTAATTAATACCATTTGACATTGTTGTAAAAATGATGGATTGCTTTCAATAATCTTCTCTAAATTTTTACTTATTACTGCAAAATTAGATTGAGATAATGGAGATGGAATCTGAGAAGGAATAATTGAATAAACTCGATCATCAATTGTAAAATTAATAATATTGCTAATTTGTTGAATTTGTAGTTGTTCAATTAATAGTGATTTAAGAACTCTATTAACAGCATTATCAACTAATATCTCCTTTACTACTGCTAAATAATTTCTGATATTTGCCATTGATAATGTTTCTAGTGCTTTATAAGCTTTTTCACTACCAAGTTTTAAATACTCATAAACTTCTTCTGGTGAAAGTAATTCACTTTTCTTTTCTTCATTTAAATTGAACTTACATATGTCATGTAACTGTTGTAATTTCATAAGTACATCTTGAGGTACATATGGCATTGATAATTCTTCTTCAATTAGCTTATTGGCCATTATAAAATCATTGCTTTCAATTAACTTTTCTATATGATTTACAATAGTTTGATAATAATTGACAGCCATAAATTCACCTCTCATATATATTATACACGGCAAATTAGCACTGTCAAGGTCTGTGTGCTAATTGTGGTTGACTTCTTGAAAAAATCCTTTATATTTATATTAGGTGATGTAAATGAAAAAAGTAATTATTGGTTTAGTTTTAGCACTATTTTTTGTTTCTTTAGGAGTTTTCTCAACTATTTCATATATCAATAACAAAGAAGGAAACACCAGTATTGATATAGCTGTTATTGAAGAAAAAGTTAATTCAATTGCTGAACTTTCAACGATTGAATACTATTATACTACTCTTGCTAAGTATGAAAATTATAAAGATTTCTATGGTTGGAAAATTCCTTTAACAACCACTAAATTTTTTATCACTTACGATGGAGTAATTAAAGCAGGAATTGATTTATCAAAAGTTAAAGTTTCTATAGTTGGCAAAACTGTACTTATTGAAATCCCAAAAGCAACTGTTTTATCTCATGAAGTTAAATACGATACAATGCAAATTGTTGATGAAACTTATTCAATATTTAATCGCATTACAATTACAGATTATAATAATTTCATGTTAAATGAAGCTAAGATAATGGTAACTAAAGCTGCTAATGATGGTTTATTTCAAAAGGCCCAACAAAATGCCATCAGAATTATTCAAGATTTAATTGAACCATTAATACCAGAAAATTATGATTACTCAATTAGATTTAGATAAAAATATTTAATTACCGAATTAAAAGAAGTGATTTTACTAAAATCCGATGTAATCTCACTTCTTTTTTTTCATTCTTTTTCCAATCTTTTATTTTGACGATATACTCCTTTTCGTTCAGATTCAGTTAAATATTTCTTTCTTAAACGAATAGCATCAGGTGTGACTTCAACAAGTTCATCATCGCTGATAAATTCTAAAGCATATTCCAAGGTTAATTGAATTGCAGGAGTTAATATCATCGCATCATCATGACCTGTACTTCTAATAGCAGTCATGGTTTTATTTTTAGTGGGGTTTACTGTCATATCCATATCTCTTGAACAAAAACCAACTATCATGCCTTCATAAACTTCTGTGGCAGGTTCAATAAAGAATGATCCTCTTTCTTGCAGATTATAAATAGAATACTTCATTGCCACACCAGTCGCATTAGAAACCATAACTCCATTATTTCTGATGTTTATTTCACCTTGATATGGTTCATAGCTATCAAATGATCTAATTAGTATTCCCTCTCCTCTAGTAAAGTTAATAAAATCACTTCTAAATCCTATCAGTGCTCTTGTAGCAACCCTAAAAGTAATAGTCACATAATTGTTTCTTTCCAACAAGTCTATCATTTCACCATTTCTCAAACTTAATTTTGAAATGCAGACCCCCTGATATTGCACTGGAACTTCACAGATTACCTTTTCAACTGGTTCATATCTTTTTCCATCGATGTATTTATATATTACCTGTGGTTTGGAAATAGCTAATTCATAGCCTTCTCTTCTCATATTTTCGATTAAAACTGTTAAGCCTAACTCTCCACGACCACTAACTTTAAAAGTATCAGTAGAATCGGTTTCCTCAACTTTAAGACCTACATTAATTTCAAGTTCTCTTTCCAATCTTTCTTTAATATTCCTACTGGTAATATATTTCCCACTTCTTCCAGCAAACGGTGAGGTATTTACAATAAAGTTCATACTCAAAGTTGGTTCATCAACATGAATTGGAGGTAGTGGATCTATATAATCTTTATCACATATTGTTTCTCCAATACTTAAATCAGAAATTCCAGCAATTATAACAATATCACCAGAATAAGCTTCTGTTATGTTTTTTCTTTTAATTCCTTCATAATTATACAGTTTAGAAATTGTGCATCTATGTTGGGTTCCATCATTTTTGCACAAAATAACTTGTTCTCCAACTTTTATAGTGCCTTTATAAACTCGACCAATACCAAGACGACCAATATATTCATCATAATTTAAATTTGAAATTTGCATTTGAAGGGGCTCATCATCTAAATTAGGATAACATTCAGTATGTTCAATAATCGTTTCAAATAAAGGTACTATATCATTATTATCATCATTGACCTTATATCTAACAATTCCTTCTTTTGCAATTCCGTAAAGAATAGGAAATTCTATTTGTTCTTCATTAGCTTCTAAATCAAAAAATAAATCATAAACCAGAGCTATAACTTCCTCAATTCTGGCATCTTTTTTATCAACCTTATTAATCAATAAAATAGGTTTTAATCCTAATTCTAATGATTTCTTTAAAACAAAACGAGTTTGTGGCATCGGTCCTTCTGATGAATCTACAAGTAAAATGACAGTATCAACAGTTTTAATAATGCGTTCAACTTCACTTGAAAAATCAGCATGACCTGGCGTGTCAACAATATTGATTTTATAATCTTTGTAAAAAACTGAACAGTTCTTTGAATAAATGGTTATTCCTCTTTCCTTTTCAAGATCATCAGAATCCATTACTCGATTAACTATATCTTCATTTTTACCAAAAGCTCCAGATTGTTTTAAAAATTCATCGACTAAAGTTGATTTCCCAGCATCAACATGGGCTATAACAGCTAAATTTATTATCTTTTGTTTTTCCATAGGATTTACTTCCTTTCAAACTAACAATTTAATAAAATTAAAGAAACTTCCTTATTACTTCATATTCTCTATTTTCATAAATCTTTATTATTATATATCCAATATTGCTACCATCACGGTTATAGTATAAAGAACCTGGGTTCAATAATCTAATACCATCAATATAATCATCATTATACATATGGGTGTGCCCATATAAAACAATATCACAATCATTTTCTTTAGCTAAGTTAGCTAGTCTATTTTTTAGGTTAAATCCAGATTGACGATGAGAATGAATCAAAAAAAATCTTAAGCCACCGATTTCGGTAACAAGTTTATCAGGTAAATCAAAATAATCATTGTTTCCCTTTATAATTACTAAACCATCAAAAATATCTGGCCAATCACAAACATCACCCAGATGAAACATATAGTGAGCATCGTTTTCTTTTTGCATGACAAAGTAGACATTTCCACTATAGCCATGTGAATCGCTCATTACAACAACCTTGATATAATTCACCATAAAAGTATATAACTATCTAATTTTATTTTCAAGATGAACTAGATGGTTAGAAAAACCCTTTAATATTTTATTTTTTCTTTTAACCAGCATATGATAAGCAATCTTCTAATGTCATTTCAATAGCTTCATAAGTAATAATATAACCACCATTATCTAATTGTACTTTGCTAATTGATATTGTTATTGGAACACTATCATTATATAAAAGTGTTGATATGCCATAAACGTCCTCCAATAAATCCTCATAGTTAGAATAAGCAAGGTTTATAGCATAATCAAATACTTTACTCATATTTTCACTGCTGACAATTACCGCAAATCCAGAAGTAGCACCATTTTTATAAGAACCAGTGAAAACTATATAGTCATCTGCCACATCATAAATTTCATCTGGCAAATAATCTCTAGTGGCAGTTGTTATTTCTTGTGTCTTCTGATAGTTTTCAATCAACATATCTCCTATTTCAGTAGATTTTAATTCTTTCTGTTTAATTTCCAGTTTTTTTTTATCCCCGCAACCAATAAGTCCGAAAAATAAAGTTATAACTAATAATACTTTCAATACTTTTTTCATTTTACAATCCTCTTAATTTTATTATTTTATTATCATTATAATATAAGACATCCAAAAGATAATGCTCAAAAAATAAAGCGATAATCAGAAAATTATACTTAAAACTTTTTTAATCGTCATCTTTTACCTTTCTAAAAAAATCATATACAGATTGACCACTTTTTCTACCAACAATTGCAGTTAATTGTTCAATACCAGCATCTTTTATTCTATCGATTGTTTTAAAATGTGATAATAATTTTTGTTTTCTTTTATATCCTATATTTTCAATTTCATCTAGGATAGATTCTTTAAATTTTTTCTTTCTTAAACGCTTGTGATAAGAAATTGCAAAACGATGAACTTCATCTTGCATATTTGTTAGAAAGTAAAATAATTCTGTTTCTTTATCAATATCATAGATTTGAAATTTATCATTCATCAAAGATGAAGTTTGATGTTTTTCATTTTTAAGTAAACCAAGTAAACAAATTGAAGATATTTCTAAAGATTCTAATATTTCTTTAGCAGCATTAATCTGACTTTTTCCACCATCAACAATAATAACATCAGGTAAAATCGATTTATTCTTTTTAGCTCTAAATAAGCGACGATAGATAACCTCCTGCATATTAGCAAAATCATTATTTTTGTTTGATACTTTATATAATCTATAATCCTTCTTTGAAGCAACCCCCTCAATAAAAACTACTTGTGCTGCTACAGCTTCTTTTCCAGAGGTATGAGAAACATCAAACAACTCAATTCTATTTGTATTACATTGTATTAAATCATTTAATTGCTCTAAAACTGTTTCATTTAGCGCTACTTTTTTATTAATTAACTCAAAATTTTGTTCTAAATTAACTTTAGCATTTTCAATGGCCAATTCAATTAATTTCTTCTTTTCGCCTCTTTGAGGTTGAATGACCTTTGTTTCCAAAACTTCATTTAAAGCCTCTAAATTAAGCCCATAAGGCATTATAAGCTCTTTTGGCAGTCGATTTAACTGATAGTATTGAACTATATATGAAATAAATGTTTCTTCTACATCGTCATATATTGGCTTTAAGGTTTGATGTTTATTTAATAGTTTTCCTTTACTATATAATAATCCAATAATTGATACATATCCTTTATCAATATGATAGGCAAATACATCTGTACTTTTTTCTAAATCAATTTGCATATAGTTTTCAGTAGTTACATGTTTAATAGATTCTATAAGAGTTTGCATTTCATTAGCTTTTTCAAATAATAATTTTTCAGCATAACTTTCTCTTTTTTCTATTAGTTCATCAATAATTTTTTTGGTATTCCCATTTAAAAAAGAAGTAATTTCCTCACTCATTTCTTCATATACTTTCGAATCTATTTTAAATTCACAAGGGCCTAAACATAATCCGATATGATAATACAAACATACTTTACTGCCCATATTTTTGCATTTCCTTAAGGGATATATCTTTTCTATTAAACTTAAAAGTTCTCTAGCATAACCTACATTTGGATAAGGACCAAAATATTTAGCATTTTTCATTTTTTTAGTATCTCTTACCAGTTTTAATGTTGGATACTTTTCATCGGTTAATCTTAAATATGGATAAGAACTATCATCCTTAAACATGACATTGAAGCGAGGTTTATGATGTTTAATCAGGTTATATTCCAATATTAAAGCTTCTTTTTCAGAGTTAGTAACTATATAATCAAAATCAGCAATGTTGTTAACTAATTTTGTTGTCTTATTATCGTGAGAACTTCCTCTAAAATAAGAATTTATTCTATTTTTTAGTTTTTTAGCTTTACCTACATATATTACTTCTCCATTTTTGTCCTTCATTAAATAACAACCTGGTTCCATAGGTAAAGTAAGCAATTTTTCTTTAATCATAAACTATTCCTTAAAATACACTATTGTAGCACCACTTGAACCTTCCAAAGCACTTCCATGTTCATAACGTTTAACAAATTTACTTTTCTTTAATTTTTCCCAAACAGCATTACGTAAAGCACCAGTACCATAACCATGTATGATTCTAACAAAAGGCACATTGGCAATTAATGCTTCATCTAAATACTTATCTAATAAATCCATCGCTTCATCTACTCTAAACCCTATTAAATTTAATTCGATTGAAAATTGTCTTGATGATTTAACTCTGGTTTTAACTTCTTTAAGCCCCTTCTGTTTAGGAGCGCTAGTTTTAACCACAGATGACAAACTAGCCCTAATTCTAATTCCAGCAGAATCTATTAAGACATTTTTTCTATCCATAGAAATTACTTGACCTTTTTGATTGGTTAATTTTACTTTAACATAATCACCGATTTCAATTTCACCATCTAATATTTCTTCTTCCTCTTCAATTTCAATAATTTGATTTAATTGATGCTTTAATTTAGCTACCTCATTTAACTGATAGTTTTTTTGTTGCTTAAGCTGTTCGATAATTTCTTCAGACTGAATTTTAGCATCTGTGATGATATTTAAGGCTTCCTCTTTAGCGTTTTTAATAATATTGGTTGTTTGTAATTCTAAATTTTCTTGCTCAATATTTAATTGCTTTTGTTTCTGCTGTAATAATTGCTCTTGAACTTGTAGTTGCTCTTGTTTTTGCCTAACAGCTTCTAATTGCTTTTGAAGTCTTTCAATTAAATTATCATCAACATTCGATTGTTGGTTTTTATACTCATAGGCTAAATTTATTATTTCATCATTTATACCAAATCTTTTTGCTGTCTCAATTGCGTTTGAAGAACCAATTGAGTTTTCAATATATCTGAATGTTGGTTTTAGATTTTCTTGATCAAATTCAACCGATGAAAGCATTATATTTTCATGACTTTTCGCATATGCTTTTAATTTAGAAAAGTGTGTTGTAGCTACAACATAGATATTTTTTCTTCTAAAATATTCCAATACAGCACTGGCAAAAGCCTGACCTTCATTTGGATCAGTTGAACCACCTAACTCATCTAAGATAACTAGACTTTTTTGTGTTGCTTGTTTACATATTTTTGAAATGTTACTTATATGCGATGAAAATGTTGATAAATCAGCATTAATAGACTGCCCATCTCCAATATCATAGAAAACATTATCAAAAATAGGAATTTTAGCTTCTTTAGCTGGAAGTGGAATAGCTGATAAAAACAATAACGAAAATAATCCTATTACTTTTAAGGAAACCGTTTTTCCACCTGTATTAGGACCGGTAATTAAAATAGTTTTCACTGGACTAATTATTCTGTAATCATTAGCTACTACCTTTTTTGGATCAATTAATGGATGTCTAGCTTTAATTAAAATAAAATCGGTTGCTGATATTTCCCCTACAATACCATCTACCTCTTTTGCCCATTGTGCTTTCGCAAATAAAGCATCTAATAAACCTAAAGTACTAATGTTAGAAAGATAACAATTGCCATCTTTTTTTATCAATTGAGAAAGTTCAAACAATATTCTATTAATTTCTTGTTTTTCTTCTTCCATTAATTGTAATAGTTGATTATTTAAACCAATAAAAGCATTAGGCTCAATATAAGTTGCTCCACCAGATGAAGATGATCCATATTGCAAGCCTTCAATCGTATTTTTATATGAATTTTTTACTAAAATTACACTTCTGCCATTTCTATAAGCGATTATATTGTCTTGTAACATCGATTGATTCTTACTGATATACTCACTAAGTTTACTAGAAATTGTCTTTTGTAAACTCTTGGTTTTCCTTCTAATTGTTGCTAGATTGCTAGAAGCATTATCATAAATTTCACCTGAATATGAAATACTTTTATTAATAGTTGCAGCTGTATTTTCAAAAGCTGTTAAAGAATCAGTTAGTTCCTTTACCATATCTTTTTGATTATCACAATTTAAAACATACTTGTTTATTTGAATAATTCCATAAGCTTGCGAAGCTATTTTAGTCAAATCTAATGGATTTAAAGTTACATCTTTCATAGCCAATGATATTTCATGAGATACATCATATATACCACCAAAAGGCATAGTACCATAAGAAACTACCATGCCTATTGCTTGTTTTAGTCTTCCATTTTCTCTTTCTACCACTAGTTTATTAAAACTTGGTTGTAAATTTTCAATAATCTGATGGCCTAAAGAGAAAGAAGTATATTTATTTATTAATTGTTTTACTTCATTAAACTGTAAACCATCGTAGTTTTCGCTCATTCTATTCTCCTGGATTAAGTATCTGATTTAATTTATCCACATCAAGACCATAATTAATCAAAAACTCATAAATATCTTCACTTGAAATTGAAGATTTTTTTAACCAATCTATGATACTTTTGATATCTTCTACCTCTAAAGATAGTGGATCAGATATCATTTTTTGAATTGCGACATTCTCTTTGAATGATTTAGATAAAATACTAGTTATTTTCTCTGTTATGGTATCAGTATATTTTAAAATGGAATTATCAATAATATCTTTACCATTTGTAAAGATTGCCGTATTAAGTAAAAAAGTTATTAAGATTACAATCATAAATGAAGGTATTAACGCAAATACCGCCCCTAATAAACTGTTAAATTGCTTGATTATCGGAAATTCTAAAACAACTTTGAATAATGGTTTAATAATGGCAATAATAATAACTCCTATTATGAAGATAATAACAAACCAAACCAAAACATTGATTTTTTCATAGAAGACATCTGCTAATGCGGTATCTTGAAATGGTGCATATTTTTTCGGAAATATTTTAATCAAATCAGAAAAACCAGGTGCTAATATCCAACTTAACAAAATAACTGCTAAAATTCCAATGGTCTTTATAACCTGCCATAAAAAACCTCTTATATAACCAATAATCATTGATATAACTAAAAATGCAATTACACCAATATTTATAAATAGTACACTGTTACTTGATAATGTCATAAATATCACTCCTTGTTTTTAAATTATACCACACTAGTAATAATTTGAAAATTGACCTTTTTCGTATTATTATATTGCTATGAAGACTTATACTTTTAGCGCAGATGAAAAAATTATTAATGAAATAACTTCTTACTTCAATAAAGAAGATTTTTGTGAAGTTGGTGAATATATGCGTTTTAAAATTAGCAGAAAAAATCTTTCAATAATAATTTATACATCCAACAAAGTTGTCATTCAAGGCAAGGATGCTGATTTATATTTTGAAATGTTCAAACCAATTGATAGTATCGTTTTACCTCAAGCAGGAAGTGATGAGGTTGGTACTGGTGATTTTTTTGGTCCAATTTGTGTATGTGCAGTTTTTTTAGATGAACATACTTTTGAAAAAATATCTAATTTAAATTTAACTGATTCCAAAAAATTAAATGATGAATATATTCTTAAAATTGTTCCATCACTACTTAAAAAAGTTAAACATTCTCTTTTAATTCTAGATAATGAAAAATACAACCAAGTCATTAAAGAAAACAATATGAATAAAATAAAAGCAAAATTACATAATCAAGCTTATATCAATTTACAAAAGAAAATAAAAAAACTACCAAAATTAATCATTGTTGATGATTTTTGTGGTGAAGATAAATACTACCAATACTTAAAAGATGAAAAAACAATCAAAAACATCCGTTTTGAAACTAAAGCAGAAAATAAATACCTATCAGTTGCGATTGCTTCGATGATTTCCCGATATGCTTTTTTAACAAAAATGAATGAATTATCAAATAAATATAAAATGAACTTTCCTAAAGGGGCAAGCACCTTAGTAGATGAATTTACTAAAAATTTTATTGAAAAATTTGGTGTTAATGAATTAAGAAAAGTTGCTAAAATAAACTTTAAAAATGCTCAAAGAATTTAATCTTCCAGCATTTTTTTAATTTTTAATATTTTCCCCTGTAGTTTTAATCTATCTGGATGTTTACTATCTAAACCTTTTAAGATTTTATTTAACTTTGTTATTTGACTTTTATAATAATCAACAAATACTTTGGACTTTTCTTTTAATAAATATGGTCCAAAAAGTATTTCATCTTCATTAAGATTCATCTTTCCATTTTCAATAACCAGTATTTCATAATACTTGTATTCATAAACTATCTTTTCATTAACTATTTTAAAATCATTAAAAGTTAGCCATTTTCTTAATAAAGAAACATCTTGGTTAACTTGAATGATGATTTGCTTGCAATTTCTAAAGTAATCCAATGAATCTAAAATTATGTTTTTGACTGTTACATGTCCCATACCCGCTAAAACAGCAACATCAGTTTGGATACTTATTTTTTTTGCTCCATCTGATAAAACAAATAAAATATTATCATAATTTTTTAAGTTGTTTCTAGCATTATTTAATGGACCATCTTTGTTATCGCTACAAATTATTAGATTTTTATTGCCGTTTTCTCTAGCTAAAAGGGCTAAATAACCATGATCACAACCAATATCAACAAAAGAATATTCATTTTTTATTAATCTTGCAATTTCTTTGATTCTTTTACTTATCATAACTTTCCTTTATCAGTCTTTTTATTTCCTCAAGTGATTTATCATACCTTTTTTTAACTGCTTGTTTGCTTATGCCTAGCATCTTTCCTATTTGCTCAAAAGTATGTTCAATACCATCATCTATTCCTAAATACTTTTTTAATATGAATTGATTTCTTTCATCTTTTAACTGCTTAATAATATCATTAGCCATATCAATGTTAATTGATTTATATCTACTATCATAATAGTAATCAATAACACTCAGACTATTTTCATCATTTCCATATTGTTCAAAAGGAATAAAAGTTAAATCTCTTTTTTTTATCTCTCTTATTTTATCCAATGAATAACCTGTATGTTTTGAAATTTCCTGATCTGTTATAGTTCTTTGATATTTATTTTCCAATTTTGCAATTTTTTTATTTAATTTATTTAATTCTTTATAATCATCTCTGGTTAATTTAATTAAATTATAATTTTGAAAAAATTCAACAATATATTTTCTAATACTATAAGAAGCATATGTTGAAAATCTGAAGCCTTTTTTATAATCAAATGTTTTTAATGCTTTCATCAGACCATAGCTTCCTTGCTGAAATAACTCTTCTAATAGATTTGAATCATTAGTATAATTTCTGGCAATAAAGTAAACATATTTCAAATTATGAAATACTATTTTCTCAATAACTGAATTATCACCATTGTGTAATTTTTCAAATAATTTATATTCTTCTTCTCTTTCTAAATTGACAATATTTGTAAAAAACTTACAATTATAATAATCATTTTCTTCAATAGTAAAATAATCATCCAAATCATTTTTTAGATGATTATTTGTAGATACAGCATCTAACAGCTCAACTTTTGAATTACTCATAGTGCTATTTTAACATAAAAAGTATAATGAATTACTTCAATATACTTTTTTCTATAATAAATTTTTTTATATTTTATCAACAAAATCCTTTAAACGATTGCTTTTAGAACGTGATCTCAGTTTTCTAATGGCTTTGGCTTCAATTTGTCTAATTCTTTCTCTAGTAACATTAAATTCTCTTCCAACTTCTTCTAAAGTTCTTGTTTTACCATCAATTAATCCAAATCTTAATTCCAAGACCTTTTTTTCTCTATCAGTAAGAGTTGATAAAACTGCATTAATCTCATCTTTTAGTAATTCTCTGCTGGCGAATTCTTCTGGCGAAATCGCTTGTTTGTCTTCAATAAAATCTCCTAAATGAGAATCGTCTTCTTCACCAATGGGTGATTCTAATGAAACAGGTTCTAGAGCAATTCTTTGAATTTCTCTTACTCTATCAGCAGTCATATTATTTCCCATCTTCTCTGCAATTTCTTCAGCAGTAGCTTCTCTACCTAATTCTTGAACTAATTGTCTGGAAATTCTCGTTAATTTATTAATTGTTTCAACCATATGAACAGGTATTCTTATTGTTCTGGCTTGATCAGCAATAGCTCTAGTGATAGCTTGTCTTATCCACCAGGTAGCATAGGTTGAAAACTTAAATCCTTTAGTGTGGTCAAATTTCTCAACAGCTTTTACCAAGCCCAGATTACCTTCTTGAATTAAATCCAAAAACAATAGTCCTCTACCCACATATTTTTTAGCAATTGCAACTACTAAACGCAGATTAGCGGTAATCAGTTCATCTTTTGCTACTTCATCACCTTCTTTGATTCTAGCAGCAATTTCTCTTTCTTCATGAGCTTTTAAAAGTGGCACTACTCCTATTTCTTTTAAATACATCTTTACAGGATCATTAGTTTTAATAGATGAAATATCCGCATAAACACGATAAAGTTCTTTTTCACCCTCTTCATCTTCATCCTCATCCAAATCAAGATCTTCAATATCATCTTCATCAATATCTTCATCATCAGATAAGATAATATCATCATCTAGTTCATCATCTATTATTACCCCATTATCTCTAGTCCATTGTAAAAAATCATCAATTTCATCTTCCGTTAAATTTAGATGTTCAATTTCCTTTAAAACTTCATCTTGAGTAATTTCTACTTCATCACTAGTCTTTTTCAACAATTCATTTTTAATTGTTTCTAAATCTTTTTTGTTAGCCATAAAACTACCTCCTGTTTTTTCTTAGCTCATTTAGTTTCCTTTGGAACTCGACAATTTCAGCAGCAACTTTCGTTTTCATATTATCATCTGAATAATTATTCATTCTAGCTTCTAGTTTTTCTAATTCTATTTCAATTTCATATTCTTTTACCTTATCAATCGAATCTAATAAAAGTCTTTCATCTTCATTTTCACAATGAGTTTTATCAGATTCTATTTCACAAATCAAACTTATAAGCTGACTATCATCAATTTCAGCTAATAGTTCACCAAACTTTATATATTGGTTCTGATCATAGAAATTTATTATCATTTTAGCAATATCATCAAACTGTTTATTAGGTAAATATCCTAATTTATTTTTATAAATATTAATATTGTTAGCTGAAAATAATAATTGTTTTAAAATTATTTTTTGAGCTATTTCAATTCCACTTTGCAGACTAGATTTTGGCTTTAATATTCTTGGAGTATCTTTTTTTGTTTCACCATCAACTACACCTGAAGCTAACTGAGCAACATTAAAACCTGTTAATCCAGCTAATCTATCAATATAATTTTGTTTGTCAAAATCATTTTTTACTTTCTTTATTTCTTCTAATACTTTAAAAGTATATTCTCTTTTAGCGGTATAATTATCTAAATCATAAGATAACTTATAGTATTCTATCACAAATTCTATCCAAGTTTTAGGTTTTAAAATCATATCAGAAAGACGTTTGGCTCCATACTTATTGATAATTTCATCTGGATCAAATTTCGTATCATTATTTAACACCAATACATCAAAACCTTCTTGTAAACAATCTTTTCCAGTCTTTAATATTGCTGATTGACCAGCATTGTCTCCATCAAAAGCTAGTAAAATCTTGTTGGTAAATCTTTTAATTGTTAGTAACTGATTTTTAGTTGTATTAGTTCCCATTGAACAAACTGTATTTTGAAATCCTATTTTATCAAAAGCTATTACATCCATAGGACCTTCAGCTAAAATAACAAATTTTGTTTCTCTAATTTTTTCTTTTGCTCGATGCAGATTAAAAACTACATTGCTCTTTTTAAAGATAGGAGTATCAGTTGAATTAATATATTTTGTCTCTACTTTTGGATCAATGCTTCTAGCTGTAAAACCGATAGGATTTCCACTTACATCACTGATTGGAATCATAATTCGATTAAAGAAAACATCTCTGACACCATTATTTGTCAATCTGGCTAAATTAGCAGAAATAATGTCATTATCCTTATACCCCTTTTTTGATAAAAATAAATATAATTTATCATCTTTTGGATTGTAACCAATTTGAAATTTCTCTATTGTTTTATTATCTATATTTCTTTTATTTAAATATTCTTTGTATAAAAGACCTTCTTTAGAGTTTAATTCATATTGACAATAATTAACAGCTTCTTTCATTATTTTATGAGTAATAGTTTCTTCAAATTTATTAGCTTCAGTATCACCAAAATCATATTTATAGCCAATCATCTCAGCTACCAGTTTTACTGCTTCAATATAACTTAGATGTTTATGTTTCATCACAAAACTAAAAACATCTCCGGAACTTTTATTTTCAGGCGGACAAGAAAAACATTTGAAAATTTGTTTATCCACAGAAATATGTAACGAAGGGTTATTATCATCATGAAAAGGACAATATGCCACATAATTGTTTCCTTTTTTGATAACTTGAATAAAGTTGCCAATAATATCCTGTATTGGAGCTTTATTTTTTATTTCATTAATTATTTCTTTAGGTATTCTCATCTATTCTCCTAAAACTTAATATATTCAGCAATATAATTTTCTAAATCCTCAATCTTAACAATTTCTTGTTTCATTGTATCTCTATCTCTTACTGTAACTGTTCCATTAGGTTCGGTATCGAAATCAATAGTGATACATAAAGGTGTACCAATAGCATCTTGTCTACGATAACGCTTACCGATAGAGCCTGTTTCATCATATTGCACATCAAAAGATTTAGCTAAATTCTTGTAAATTTCAAACGCTTGATCTGATAACTTTTTACTTAATGGTAAAATGGCTGCCTTAATTGGAGCAAGGGCTGGATGTAAGTGCATTACTATTCTGATATCCTCTTTTTCCTTATCACCAATATTTTCTTCATCATAGGCATCACAAACAAAAGCTAAAAATAGTCTTTCGACCCCAACTGATGGTTCTACACAATATGGGACAAATTTTTCATTTGTAAATGGATCAAAATAGCTTAAATCGGCTTTTGAATGATTCATGTGTTGCTTTAAATCATAATCAGTCCTATTAGCAATACCCCAGACTTCACCCCAGCCAAATGGAAAGTTAAATTCAATATCACATGTTCCTTTGGAATAGAAAGCTAATTCTTCTGGAGTATGGTCTCTAAAACGCATATTTTCTTCCTTTAACCCTAAATCTTTTAACCAATCCAAACAAAATTGTTTCCAATATGCATACCATTGATCATCTTCACCAGGAGCACAGAAAAATTCTAATTCCATTTGTTCAAACTCTCTTGTCCTAAAAATAAAGTTACCAGGAGTAATCTCATTTCTAAAAGCTTTACCAATTTGACCAATACCAAATGGTAATTTTTTTCTCATTGACCTTTGGACATTTCTAAAGTTTACAAACATACCCTGAGCTGTTTCTGGACGTAAATAAATTGTGCTTTGATTATCTTCTACAACTCCCTGAAAAGTTTTAAACATCAAATTAAATTTTCTAATATCTGTCCAGTCCAATTGCCCACAATTTGGACAAATAATCTTATGATCATTTATATAATCTACCATGTCTTCATTTGTCATTGATTCAACTGCAACTTTCTTTTCAGCTTGATTTTCTATCAGTTGATCTGCTCTATATCTGCTTTTGCACTTTTTACAGTCGATTAAAGGATCTGAAAAATTCGCCACATGTCCTGTAGCAACCCAAACTTCAGGATTCATCAAGATTGCTGCCTGAATACCTTCATTATTGATATCTTCCTGAATAAATTTTTTCCACCAGACACTTTTAATATTCTTTTTCAAATTCGTGCCTAATGGACCATAGTCCCAAGTATTTGATAATCCACCATAAATTTCAGAACCCTGATAAACAAATCCCGATGTTCTTAAATGATTAACAATTTGTTCAAATGTATATTTAGACATAAATATTACCTCTTTTCTCTGCTCTCATAATAATATATACGTTTATTTATTGGAAAAGTAAACCTAACTGTTTAAATTTATTAGACTTTGATAACTTTTTAAATAAATACCTGAATAATTAATTAAAATCTGGATTAAAATATCAGTTAATTTAAAATTATTTAAATTTAAAGTTAATAACTTATCAAAAACTTCAAATGAAGCTTTATTGATAATTCTAAAATTTTTCAAAAAATCAATATCAAATCTTTCATCATTAAATTCAATATTACAATAACTGCAAATAAATCCACCTTCTTTAATCGAAATTGATTCAATGTTATTTGTTTTCCCACAGTTGACACAACCATCAACATAAGGTGAAATACCTAACAAGTTTAACATCATTACTAAATAGACATTTAATACTAGATACGATTGTTCAGTGTCATTTAATTTAGTTAAGGCTTCAAATATTAAATCATAGATATTATCTTCAACAGCATTGGCAATTTCACAAATTACTGAAGCGACAGCTATTTTTTCATAATCGGTCTTAATATTGCTAAATTGTTTTAATAAATTTGCGCTTTTAAGTATCTGAATTGATTTATTTGGATTGTAGTCAAATAAAAAACTACTATAATCAAAAAGCTGTGTAGCATAGACATTTTTACTGGTTATCTTCTTATATCCTTTAACATATAATGCAACTTTTCCATATTCACTAGTCAATATGGTTATTATTGCATCATTTTCTTTATAATCTATTGAGTTTATAACAATTCCTTTAATTAAATCATTCATTTCTTTATTTATCCCCATAGCCAAATTGTTTTAGTTGGTGATCTTTGTTACGCCAGTTTTCTTCAACTGCCACAAATAACTCTAAAAATACTCTTGTTTGTAGTCTTATTTCTAATTCTTCTCTGGCAAAAGATCCAATTTTTTTAATCATTGAGCCTTGTTTTCCAACAATTATTTTCTTTTGACTAGCTCTTTCACATACTATTTTAGCATTAATAATGGTCAAATCCTTTTTAGATTCCATTTTTTCAATCACAACAGCAATTGAATGAGGAACTTCTTGAGATGTATTTATTAAAACTTTTTCCCTAATAATCTCAGTAATCATAAACTGTTCAGGATAATCTGAAATCATATCGGTAGGATAATATTGAATTTCATCATGCAGATATGACTTAACAGTATTAATTAGTTCATCAATATTTTTATTTCTTAAAGCACTTAAAGGTATTATTTCATCATACTCATCAGTATTGATATCTTTTAGAAATTCAATTAATTCTCTAGTAGTTAATTTATCAATTTTATTAATAATTAAAAGTTTTGGTTTTTCAATATGCCTGATATTTTCAGCGATTATCTGATCACTTTTTGCATATCCCTTAGTTGCATCAATTAAAAATAAAATAATATCCGCTTCTTTAGCAGCAATATAGGCACTTTGAACCATTACTTTATTTAATTTTGATTTAGGTTTATGAATTCCAGGAGTATCAATAAAAACAATTTGTGTATCTTTAGTTGTCAAAATACCACGAATATTATCTCTGGTTGTTTGGGGTTTAGGTGTAGCAATGGCTATCTTTTTAGCTAAAATCGTATTTAATAAAGTACTTTTACCAACATTTGGTTTGCCTATTAAAGCAACAAATCCACTTTTGAAACTCATATTAGTCTAAATCCTCCTTTGAAAATTGCATCGGTAATAATTCTGAAATATTAGTAATTAATACTTCTTCTTTATTAGCAAGAATAATTGGTGTATCTTGATTTATTAATTCCGCTAAAACTTGACGACAAATTCCACAGGGAGAACCTATTCTTTTACCATAGGTAACAATACATAATGCTTCAATATCTTTTTTTCTATAACCATTGCTGTAAGCAGCAAATACCGCATTGCGTTCCGCACAAATCGTCGCTCCATATGAGGCATTTTCAATATTAGCGCCTAAAAAATAGCTACCATCTTTACATAAACAGCATGCTCCTACTTGATAGTTTGAATATTGACAATAAGCATTTTCAGCTGCTTTAAAAGCTAATTTAATTAGTTTTTCCTGTTTCATAAATTCTCCTTCATCAATTATTTCTTGAAATTATGTCATCTAGAATAAGCTTCTGATATTTAATCATCTCTTCTTCATCTTTTTTATTTTGATGATCAAATCCACATAGATGTAATAAACCATGAGTAAATAGGAAACATATTTCTCTTCTTTCTGAATGATTATATTCTTTTGCTTGTCTAACTGCTGCATCTATATTAATAAATATATCCCCTAATTCTTTTTCAAAAAAAACATTTTCATTCTTATCATCATTCAATGCAAACGAAATAACATCCGTTGTTTTATCTATATTTCGATATTCTTTATTAATTTGCTGCATTTTTTTGTCTAAAATAAAGACTACACTTAAACAAATATGCTCATTTAAATCTAATACTTCAATTGCTTTTAATATTATTTTCTTAAAGTCAGTGCGATATTTAACATAGCCTTTTCTTTTTGTTCTATTAATGACATTTAATTCCATAGGTTACTCTTTTTCTGCTTTTTCATAAGCTTCAATTATCTTTTGAACAACAGGATGCCTTACCACATCTTTATTAGACATATAAACAACTTCGATTTCTTTAATATCTTTGATGATTTTAATAGCTTCAACTAAACCACTCTGTCTAGATTTAGGTAAATCTATTTGAGTTATATCCCCATTTATAATCATTTTGGAATTAAACCCTAAACGAGTCATAAACATTTTTATTTGACTTGGAACTGTATTTTGTGCTTCATCTAATATGATACAGGCATCATTTAAGGTTCTTCCTCTCATATATGCTAGTGGAGCAATTTCTAAAATTCCCTTTTCTATCAATTTGGCAGTGTTTTCAGAAGAAATTAAAGAATCAAAAGAGTCATAAATCGGTCTTAAATATGGGTCTACCTTCTCTTTTAAATCTCCAGGTAAAAAGCCTAGTGATTCACCAGATTCAACTACTGGTCTGGTAATAATAATTTTATTAATTATACCTTTTTTTAACAAATTATACGCATACACTACCGCTAGAAAAGTCTTCCCAGTTCCTGCTGGTCCTACAGCAAAAGTAATTACATTATTTTCAAAAGCTTCATATAAGTCTTTTTGACCCTTAGTTCTTAAATAAAACTTCTTCAAACCCACACCATTAGCTATAAACTCTTTATAATAATTATCATTTAAAATATTGTTAACATCTTGGCTTTCTATAAGACCGTTTGTTTCACAAGCAGAAATAATAGATTCAAAGACTTTTTTTAATACATTTACTTTTGTTTTATCATCACAGTAAACAATTGAACCATTTACTTCAATTTTGACATTATAAAAGTTTTCTATTAACTTAATGTTTTTGTCTTCATCTCCTAAAACCATCGCTAGGGTTTCATGATCAAGGTAATTTAAATCGCATACGATACTATTCAATAGACATAACCTCCACTATCTTAATTATATTACAAAAAAAGTGGTTTTAAACCACTATTTCTTTCTAGCCTTTCTTGCAGCCTCTTGTTTTAACTTACGTTTAACGCCCGGTTTAACATAGTATTCTCTTTTACGAGCTTCAGCAAGGGTACCATTACGAGATACTTGTCTTTTAAAACGACGTAAAGCATCATCAAGCTGTTCGTTGTCTTTAACTACTACTTTTGCCATGTTCTACCCTCCCTTCTGAATAAGTTTAAACCTCATTCATTATAATCTATTTATTTTTACTTTGCAACGTCAAATGTGAATTTGTGTGATTACGGCATCTTGTGAATTTGTGTCTATCTGACAAACTAGGATTTGTTTTTCTATACTTAATTCTTTTTCTCTCTTATGTTATTTAATATTGGAACTGAAATTGGCCTAAACAATAAATAGATCCCGTATCCAATCAATCCCCCAGTTGTATTTGTGATAATATCTGTAACATCATTGGAGCGCCAATCATTTAGTATTGGTTGTAGTAATTCTATACTTAAGGTAAGCAATAGAGTAAATAAGAGCGTTCTTGAAAAAGTTCTCTTTTCTTCTTTTTGTGTAAGTGGGAATAAGAAACCAAATGGAATAGTCATTATTACATTAAGTACAATCTGCCTTATTACATCTCCTCTACCATTTATATAATCATCGAACGGAACTAGATTTATGTTATAGGGATGATCAAAAACAAAAGGCAAATTGCATATAATTGGCATCATCGTAAAGAAAAGAACAAACGATAAATATATATACATTAGTATTTTCATCAATCTAATATCTCGTCTCTGTGTATACCACTTCTTTCTAAAAAATAAGAAGTAAAGCAATACGAGAGCAACTACATCAATAAATATTTTCCAGTTATGCATTTCCAATACGCTCTCCTTAACTTACACATCTTTCTTACTTGTACCTAAAGGTTATTATAAAATCAAATTTTAATTTCTCTTTTATTTTTTATTATATTCTTCCATTATTGTGATGCCAGCAGAACAACCTAATCTATCAGCACCTGCTTCAATCATTGCCATAGCGTCTTTTAAATTTCTGACTCCACCTGCTGCCTTAACTAAACATTTATCTTTTACAGTTTTTCTCATTAATTTGACATCTTCAATTGTTGCTCCAGCAGTTGAAAAACCAGTAGATGTTTTAACAAAATGAGCTTTTGCATTAATTGCACACTTACATGCCTTAACTTTCTCTTCATCAGTTAATAAGCAAGTTTCAATGATAACTTTTACAACATTACCTTGTGCTGCCTCAACAACAGCTCTAATGTCATCTTCAACATATTTCCAGTTTTCTTCTTTAGCTGCCCCAATATTGATTACCATATCAATTTCTGTCGCTCCATCTTTTACAGCTTGTTTAGTTTCAAATGCTTTAGATACTGTTGCCATGGCTCCCAATGGAAATCCTACAACACAACATACTTTTACATCGGTATCTTGCAAAATTTCTTTAGCTAGAGCAACATAACAAGTATTAACACAAACTGAGGCAAAATCATATTCTTTTGCCTGCAAACATAATTCTCTAATCTGTTTTGATGTTGATGGTGCTTTTAATAGCGTATGATCTATGTACTTATTAATTTTCATTGTTATTATCTCCTTTTAAATATTTATTTAATATATCAATGGCTGCATTATCATCACCCATCCAATATACTTTTCCATCGCCTATTTTGAAATATTGTTCAGCAGCCTTACCTAAGATACATACCGTATCTCCTTCATTAGCTAATTCAATTCCTTGTCTGATAGCATCATATCTATCAGCAATATATACCCAAGAATTTTTGGTAATACCACCAGCAATTTCCTTACAAATTTCATAAGGATCTTCCCAATGATCATCTTCAGCACTTAAAATTAAGACATCACTATTATCATCGGCAATTTTACCAATCATTGGTCTTTTTTTGTAATCTCTGGCACCGTGAGCACCAAAAACTGTAATTATTCTTTTCCCTTTTTCAGTAATGGAATTGATATATTCATATATTTTCTCATATCCATCCGGAGTATGAGCATAATCAACAATCACATTAAAGTTTTGCCCACAATCTATTATTTGTACTCTTCCCATCACTTGAGGAATAGTTTTTAAATATGGAATTAAATCATCAATATCATAACCTGCTTCACTTAGAGTCGCTAAAACAGCTAATAAGTTAGACACATTAAATTTTGCGACCAAATTAGTATCAATTTTATAAGTTTTTCCTTTACATACTAATTCAAATTCAGTATGGTCTTTAAATAATTTTATATTGTTAGCTTTATAATCAGCTTCATTATCAATACCAAAAGTAACTATTTGGCAATTAGCTGCTGCAATAATTCTTTTCGCATAACTGTCATCAATGTTAACTATTCCAGTTTGTTCTGGTCCAACAATTTTAAATAACTTTTCTTTAGCTAGATAGTAGTTTTCCATTGTGCCATGGTAATCTAAATGGTCATGGGTCAAATTAGTAAAAATTACATAATCGAATTTAACTGCATCAATCCTTCTTAAGTCCAAACCTTGAGAAGAAACTTCAATCGAAACTTCTCTACAGCCATTATCATAAATTTCTTTTAACATTTCATGCAAGACTTCTACATCAGGTGTAGTTAAAAATGAGTCATTAATTGTGTCATCCCACATATAACCCATAGTACCTATATAGCCACACTTTTTATAACGAGAAATTAAATATCTGATAATCCAAGCCACAGTGCTCTTACCATTTGTGCCAGTAACACCATAAACAATCATATCATTTGTTACATCGCCATAATAAGCACACACAAACTGATTTAAAGCTGTTAAGGTATCATCAACCTTTAAATATGTAATACCCTCATAATACTTATCTAATTCTTTAGAATGAACAATGCAAATTGCCCCATTTTCAATAGCTTGAGCAATAAAATTATGACCATCATTTACTAAACCAATTATGCAGAAAAAGATGGCATCTTCCATCTTTACTCTAGAATCAGTCATAATATCCTTTATTTCTATATCTGGAGCATTTTCAAAAATATTGCTAATAATCATATAATCCCCTTAAATAATATGTCCTGATAGAATTTTACCATCAACTGAATCAACATAGACATCTTTTAATTGATTTGTGTAGTCAGTTTTACTGTAAACTTTTACTAAAATATACTGACTGCAGTGACCTATAGAAACACCATTTTTATATCTTTCAAATAGTACTTTAACTGTCTTTCCTACAAATCCATCAACATAGTCATTATATAATTTGTCACTAATTTTAGTCAAACAAGCTGCTCTTTGTCTCTTTATATGTTCTTCTACTTGTTGTTTGAATTCAGAATTAACAGTCCCTTTTTTTCTAGCATAGGGGAAAACATGCAAAAATGACAAGTTACATTTTTCTATAAATTGTTTAGTATTTTCAAAATCATCAGCTGTTTCTGTTGGTAATCCTACAATTACATCACTAGAAATAGAAATATCGCTTATTTTCTCTTTGATCTCTAAAACTTTATTATAGAATTGTTCAGTAGTATACGGGCGATTGTTAATTTTTAAAAGTCTATCATCACCAACTTGTAGTGGAATATGTAAATGTCTGGCAATTTTTTCATTATTAAGCATTAAATTTATTAATTTATCACTAATCTCTGTTACTTCAATTGATGAAATTCTAAGCCTTTCTATTTCTTTTACCTCGTTTAACAATCGTTCAATTAAATCAGCTAACTCTAATTTATTATCATTCCATCTTCCAGTATGAATACCAGTTAAAACCAATTCTTTATGTCCTGATAATGTCAGTTGTTTAGCTTGTTTTATTACCCTATCAGCATCTAAACTTCTTTCACGACCTCTAGCATAAGGTATTATGCAATAACTACAAAACTGATTACATCCATCTTGTATTTTTAGATAAGCTCTGGTCTGATTAAAGTTTTGAATAAACATTTCTTCAAAATTGGTTTTTTTAAACTCTTCAACAATATTTATTTTCTTTTTCTCTAATAAAAACTGCTCAATCAATTCAGGTAGCTTTGTTTTCTTATTAGAACCAATTAGAATATCACATTCATCAAAAACATCAGCAGTATCAGCTTCTATTTGAACATAACAACCAACAGCAACAATTACCGCATTAGGATTTTGTTTTTTAGCTTTACGAATCATTTGTCTGGTCTTTGAAGAAGCCATATTGGTTACGGTACAACTATTTATAATGTAAATATCAGCATATTCTTTAAAATCAACCTGCTGGTATTTTTCTTTTAGTTTCATAGCATACCAATTTGCCTCAAAGTTATTTACTTTACACCCTAAATTACATATTGCAAATTTCATAAGTTATTCCTTTTAGCATCAATAACTGATAAAACATATAATCCAGCTGTTTCTGCTCTTAATATTCTTCTACCTAAATTTACACAATAGAAATCTAAAGATATTAAATAATCTATTTCCTCTTGAGTAAAACCACCTTCTGGGCCAATGACAAAAGTTATAGATTTATCATCTATCAAATCTGACAAATAAATATTATCTTCGTTTTCATAAGCAACAATGTTATTTTCTGATAAAAACTTAGTAATTTCTTCTAATTTAATTGGCTTTTCTACTATGCATTTGCTATTGCGATTCGACTGCTGACAAGCTTCTAAGGTAATCTTATTCCACCTTTGCACTCTTTTATCTAATCTTTGTTCATCTACTTTAAAAATAGTGCGACTTGTAATCAATGGAACAACTTTAGTTGCCCCTAATTCTGCAGCTTTTTGAAGCAGATAATCCCATTTGTCTTTTTTTATCAAAGCAGGGCAATATATTATTTCAGATTCATCATAAAAATCAGCAATGTTTTCTAAAACTTTTGCTGATACATTTGAATCAACATCTATTTCTACTAAAAACACATTATTGTTAATATCAACAACTCTTATAATATCTCCTGTTTTCATTCTTAAAACATTTTTAATATGGTGAGATTGTTTTTCGTTGAAATTAAATGTCTCGTTTATCTCAATTTTTTCATCAATAAAATATTGTCTCATTATTCACTAATTCCTTCATTAGCCATTTTCTTTAAGGTTTTAATTTCATGAGGTCTTAAGCGACGATAAGAACCTATAGCTAAATTATCATCTTTAACACAACCATATTGCATACGGTGTAATTTTGAAACAATTTTACCAACTGCTTCTATCATTCTTCTTACTTGTCTATTTCTTCCTTCATTTATGGTCATTTCTAAAACACATCTATTAGATGTATTATCATAAGAAGTCATGCTTACTTTTGCAGGCATAGTCTTATATCCATCATCAAGTACCAGTCCATTTTGTAGCTTAATTAAATCATTTTTATCTAATATTCCTTTTACAGTAACACGATATGATTTAGGTATTTGAAACTTAGGATGAGACAGCATCTGAGCAAAATCTCCATCATTTGTTAATATCAACATACCCGTTGAATCATAATCCAATCTTCCTACTGGAGAAATTCTTTCTTTGCATTCAATTAAATCCACAACTTTATTTCTTTTATGTTCATCTTTCACAGTACAAACATATTTTCTAGGTTTATTTAATAAATAATATACCAATTCTTCTTTTTCTATGATTTTATCATCTACGGAAATTATATCTTTACTTGATACTTGAGTACCTAAAGTTGTACAAACTTTACCATTAACTTTAACTTTGCCTTGTAAAATCAACTCTTCCGCTTTCCTTCTTGAGGCAATTCCTGCTTTAGCAATAACTTTTTGTAATCTTTCCATTAATAAAACAACTCTCCCTCTTCACTGACGGTTTGATATTCCGGCAATTCTGGCAATTCACTTAAAGATGTTAGGGAAAATGTATCCATAAAATCTTCAGTTACTTCATATAAGAAAGGTTTTCCAATTGTATCTAATCTACCGACTTCTTTAATTAAATTTCTAGCCAGTAATTTACGAATCATCATGTCACAACTTACTCCTCTAATTTCCTCAATTTCAACTCTTGTAACAGGTTGTTTATAGGCAATAATTGCTAATGTTTCTAAAGCAGCCTGAGAAAATTGTTTGCCAGAAGTTTCCTCAAATAGTTTCTGACAATAACTGTGAGCAATAGCTTTAGTTACTAATTTATATCTTTTTCCATAGCAAAGCATTTCTAAACCTTTTGATTCATCGCTATTGTAATCGGTCATATAGCTATCCATCAATTCTACAAGACTATCTTCATTAATAACTAAAACTTCAGATAATTGTGATAAGCTTACTCCCTCATCACCACTGACAAATAATATTCCTTCAATAATTGGTCTTAAATCATTCATAATTACACCTTCTTAAAATATACTTCATCATCTTTTATAGTAAAAGACAACACATTTTCATTCACTAAATCTAAAATAGCTAAAAAAGTAATAACAACTTCATATAAATCACGACAGTCATACATTGTATTACTCAATGCAAAGACTTCATTAAACTTTTTTATATTGATTTTCAACTGTTTTTTTCTATCTTCAATACTTATTCTTTTTTGAGTAATATTAACTTCATAAGGTTGTGACAGTTGAAATCTCTTTAAGCATCTATTCATTGCTTTAATCAACTCATAGACACTAGTACTTTCATAATTCTCATTAATATCAATCCATTGATTAACAATTTCTGATTGTGGTTTATCAAATTTTAAGTTTCTTTCTTGATATAAATCATCTAATTTTATACTTACTTCTTTAAACTTTTTATACTCTATTAATCTGTTTACAAGATCAACTTCTTGTTGTTGTTGATAGTTATCATCTAGTTCAGCAGCTTCGTTAGGTAAAAGTTTTTTACTTTTGTATTCTATTAATGTTGCTAGTTCTAATAAATATTCACTTGCAACATCCAATTTCATTTGTTCCATGGCATGAATATATTCAACATACTGTTGGGTCAAAATATTAATATCTAAATCAAAAAGATCTAATTCTTTTTCTTTAATAAGATGAAGCATTAAATCTAATGGTCCTTCAAATTGTTCAATTGTTACAAAAAACTCCATACCTTACCTCACTTTAAAAGTATATCATAAAACTTGAAAGTTGTTTATCAATCAATAAAAAAAGTGTATGCTTTCACATACACTTTACTTATTTATTTGCTTAAATAATCATCAATCCCTTGAGCAGCGACTTTACCAGCGCCCATGGCTGAAATAACTGTTGCTGCACCTGTTACTACATCACCACCAGCATAAACACCCTCTCTGCTTGTTAAATTTTCTTCATTAACGATGATTCCGCCCCATCTATTAACTTCCAAGCCTTCAGTAGTATCTTTAATTAATGGGTTTGGTGAAGTACCGATAGCCATAATAACAGTGTCAACATCTAATACAAATTCACTGCCTTCTATGGCAATAGGTCTTCTTCTACCATTTTCATCTGGTTCACCTAATTGCATTTTGATACATTTGATACCTTCAACACAACCATTTCTAGGATCTCTTGGGTTTTCGGGATTGTTATATCCTAAAATTTCTACTGGATTATTTAATAATCTGAAGTCAATTCCTTCTTCAATAGCGTGCTCAACTTCTTCAGCTCTTGCTGGAAGTTCTTCCATTGAACGACGATAGACGATATAGACCTTTTCTGCCCCTAGCCTTAAGGCAGTTCTAGCAGCATCCATTGCAACGTTACCTCCACCAACAACAGCTACTTTTCCACCTTTAGAAATAGGAGTGTCAGCTGTTTCGCTATAAGCTTTCATCAAGTTAGCTCTAGTCAAATATTCGTTAGCTGAATAAACTCCTTTTAATCCTTCGCCAGGAATATTCATAAAGTTAGGTAATCCAGCTCCTGAACCGATAAATACGGCATCAAAGCCCATTTCTTCAAACAATTCATCAATAGTTAATGTTTTACCGATAACAACATTGGTTTCAACTTTGACACCAAGTTGTACTAAAGTTTCAACCTCTTTAGCAACAATATCTTTTGGCAATCTGAATTCAGGGATACCATAAACCAAAACACCACCAGCGGTATGTAATGCTTCATAAACTGTTACTTCATAACCCTTTTTAGCTAAATCACCAGCACAAGTTAATCCTGCAGGACCTGAACCCACAACTGCCACTTTTTTTCCATTTGATTTAACTCTAGCAGGAGCTTCTTTAGCATTTTTCAGATGATAATCAGCGACAAAACGTTCTAATCTTCCAATACCCACTGGTTCAAATCTAATGCCTAAAGTACATTTACCTTCACATTGAGTTTCTTGAGGACAAACACGTCCACAAACCGCAGGTAAAGATGAAGATTCTGAAATTATCTGATATGCACCTTCAAAATCTCTTTCTTTAACCTTCATAATAAATTCAGGAATTTGGATATTTACTGGACAAGCAGCGACACAAGGTCTATTTTTACAGTTAATACATCTTTCTGCTTCAGCCACAGCTGCTTCTTCAGAATAACCTAAAGCTACCTCTTCAAAATTAGTTGCCCTTAACTTTGCATCAAGAACTGGCATTGGATTTTTATTAGGAATAATTGCCATAATTATTGAACCTCCTTCTTAAACAAGTTACATGTTTCTTCATATGCATGTTTTTCAAAATCAGAATACATTCTTGAACGAGACATAGCCTCATCAAAATCAACCTCGTAGCCATTAAAATCTGGTCCATCTACACATGCGAACTTAGTAACTCTTTTACCATTTTGGTTAAGAGTTAATCTACAACCACCACACATGCCAGTACCATCAATCATGATTGGGTTCATACTTACAGTACAAGGAACATTAAATTGTTTAGCTGTTGCGACAACAAACTTCATCATAATAAGTGGTCCAATAGTAATAATCTCATCAAATGTTTCGCCATTTTCTAGCATTTCTTTTAATGGCCCGGTAACATTACCATGATATCCATAACTGCCATCATCAGTAGTGACAACCACTTTATCTGAACAAGCTTTAAATTCATCTTCTAAAATTAGAATATCTTTACTTCTAAATCCAATAATACTTGTTACATGAGCACCCATTTTATTTAATGCTTCAGCAATAGGTAAGGCAATCGCGCATCCTACACCACCGCCAACAATACATACTTTCTTTAAACCTTCTAATTTACTTGGAGTTCCAAGAGGTCCGACAAAGTCCTGAAGATGTTCACCTTCCATTACATGATTTAACTTTTCAGTTGTTCCCCCTACAATCTGGAAAATAATTTTAACTGTTCCTTTTTCAGGATTTGTCCCAGCAACAGTTAAAGGTATTCTTTCTCCTACCTCATCAACTCTTAAAATGATGAATTGGCCAGGTTTTGCTTTTTTAGCTACTAAAGGCGCTAATACTTCAAGTTGTGTAACTGAATTGTTTAATTCTTTTCTTGACACAATTTTATACATAAATTCCTCCTAATTTAATTTGATTTTCTTAATCTAACCTTACTAATTATAATACAAACAAGCAAGGTAGTAAAGAAATAACCTGCCTTAAATTGAATTAAAAAAATTAGATTAGTTAAATATTTATTATTATTTTAACAAGATAAGATAAACTACTTAAACAAATGAAAAAGCGATAGTGCCACTATCGCTTTACTACCCTATTAAGCCCAAGGATCATCTTTTACAGGAATTCTTATGTCAGGCCATAAGTAACACTCCCATAAGAAGTATTGGTCTTTCTTTTTCCTTAATTGTACTTTTCTATCACTGTCTGCTCCACTTGAAGTAATAAATAATGTGACATATCCTTCTTGATCGTAAGAATATGGATTATCTCTAACTGTTATTGAATAAGGAACATCAGGAGTGTAATTGTTTTGAGGAGAAGTTCCATTAAAGTAACTTCTAGCTACATATTCTTTTCCTTTCAATCTATCATCAATAAACTGTCGTTGATATTTGCTAACTTCATTTGGACCATTTAAATAGTCATACATATTTATCATTTCCTCAACATCATGTTCGTAAGTAGCTAATACCAATACCACCAAACTAGCAACTTCATATTCATCACGCAAATCAGAAAGAGCTTTTAATTCCTCAACATTTTGAGGTAGTTTTTCATAAGTAAATGTCTTTTCCATTATAGTCGTCTACCTCCTCCACCATGGCTTCTACCAGAACTAGATGTATGGGTGCTGGAACCACCTCTTGAAGAACCTCCATTGCTTGATGTATCTTTTGGACGAAGTGAAGTGGTTGTTCTAGAATACAAATACAAATCACGATGGTTAGTACATTTAAAGGAACCAGGTCTTGCATAATCTCTAGCTTCACGTTTTTTGAAAACACTCTTATTCTTACCTTTTAAAATAGTTGTTCCAATTAAAGCTGCAATACCCCCTGCTCCGGTTGAAATTCCAACTGTTTTAGCTGTTTCAATTGCAGGATTTGGTTCTGGCTCTGGGTCTGGATAATATATATCATATGGTTCACCTGCATTTGCCATATCAATCAACTCATCGCATCTATTAATGTATGCTTTTAAACCATTGTACCAATCATAACCATTATCATAATTTTCAACTATTGTATCAATTAAATGTTCAATACCATAATCTGAATAACAGTCTATACCATAACCACAAGTTGTAATATAAACAAAGTATCCTTCAGAATCTCTACCAACAACAAGCAAACTTCCTGAATAACCTTCTCCTAAACCATAACCATTGTAATCATAATAATCATCAGCTTCTGCTTCTATATTTTCATAAGTAAACTGCTCTGAAATTATAATTGCTACATCTACTTGTTGTCTTTCAGAAATTTCATCACATAACTGTTCTAACTCTTGTCTTTCACTTTCAGTTAAGATACCAATTTCATCAATAACCCTATCTGGATGATCGGCTTTAACAATTTTTAAAGCTGGTAAAAAAGTTAAGGTAATAATAAATGCAACTAATAAAAATTTAATAAGTCTTTTCATCTTACTACCCTCCTATTATAAACATCTGGATAACATAAGCTATCACTGCTACAATCACAAAAATAATGCTGAAATACATTGCATAAGCACCTTTATCAACAGGTAAATCACCAACTAATTTTCCAGTTTGACCATTCATCGCAAAAGTATATTTTTGTCCTTTATAAGTAGTGTTAAGAATATATACCGGCAATAAACAATATTTAATTGTATGATTATTTAAACCCATATTCATACTTTCAAGGGCAATACTATCATAGCCTCTAATAGTAGAAGCTAGAGCCATTTCTGCACTAGTTCTCATACGTTGATTAGCTTGTTCCTTACTTTCCTCAGCAGAAATATCATATTTATCAGCTAGATATCCTGCTAAATAAGCTGTTTTAAAATCAACAGCTTCATCAATATCAAATGGTTCAATTGATTCCATTAAAACATCATCAATGTTTGTAGAACCATCTACTGGAACATTATCAAAACCAATTTCGCCTTCTCTATAAACTGAATAATAACTCGTTTCAGTGTAATTATAATCTGAATCTGACCAAGTTCTACTTCTAGTTGTACGATATCTTGCAGCCATATCAACTTCAGCATCATAAAGCCAAAATGGAACATAAATTCCTTTTAGCTCATTTATACGATTTTCATCTTTAAAAAACTTTGGTAATAGCGGTTTGCCTTTCAAATGCTTTTTATAAGCTTCTTTTGCTTGCTTTTCATCAATTTTAAAAGGTACCACTAAATCAGGTTTTAAAATGCCACTGAATTTCTGGGGAACAATTACCGGATTTCCACAATATGGACAGCTTGTAGCTCCCGTATTTACATCAGCAATGATTTCACCACCACAACTATCACACACATAATGTCTTAATTGTGATTCTTCAGTTTCAGTAAAAAACTGCTCTGGTTTATCCATCCAGTTTAATTCTTCTTCAACTGTATTTTTTAAATCTTCATCATATCCTTGTAAGGTGTCTATTTCAAATTTTGAACCACAATAAGGACATTTTAATTGTCCACTGGCAATATCATAATTAATTGGACCACCACAACTCGGACACTTATATTGTTTTAAATTACTCATTAGTAACCTCCGTAGCAAATAGACTAGCCAATTGTTTTAAAAATAGATAAACTTCCTCAAAGTATATTGGAGCTTTTAGATATTTATCATTTTCAAAAACCTAAACTAATACTATAATTTGTTTTATCTTTTACAAAAAACAAGTCTTTTTTAAACCTATTTTTACGTACTATTTTGGTAATGTCGTTATTTTTAAGTATTTCTATTAATTGATAAAAATATTCTTTATCAATCTCAACATCTTTACAAGCTACAAAAGTATCATTGTCTTGCTTTTTATCAATTGTACAATTACAGCTAAATAATGCTTTACCACCTTTTAAATAAATCTTGAAATTATATGAATAAGCATAAACCATGTGAACACAATTAATACTTAAACTAATAACATCAGAATCGGTAGGTTGTTTTTGGCAACCTAATATTTTAAAAATCATTAGCATTGCCAAAAAACTCCCTATATTTTTTCATCAATTAAAACTTTTTACCACATTGTGGGCAGAATTTCACTTTCATACCTGGCTCAAATTTATAGCCACAGTCAGGGCAAAATTTTGCTGCTACTACTGGTTTTTGTGTTCCACACTGCATACAGAAATTAGATGTGTTTTTAGTACCACACTTCGGACAGTACCAACTATCATCTGTTACAGGGGCCTTTCTACCAGTTAGTCTATCAAATACATGACTTCTTTTATTGACAGTATCAGTAACTGAGACATTGCTTTTATCTATTTCGCCTCTTTTTCCAGTTAGTATTTCAGAAATATCACCTAATATTTTTTCTTTTTCTTTGAAATCAGATGAATTAACATCAGTAGGCTTAATACCAGTCAAAGTAAAGTTAATCTCTTCAATATATGGATGATTTAAAGTAATTTCTACATTAAAATCATATTCATATTCGAATCGTGGTGGTTTAAATGAAATCTTATTACCCTGCTCATCAATATCAAAGATTTCTTCTTTATCTTCATCAACTTTGGTATTAAAAGCAATAATATTACTCAAATCAATAATGTCACAGTTTTCCTTAATATAGTCGCTTGTTTTAGAGATAATAAATTTTCCCTTATTTTCATCAACATATACTTTAGGACCTTTACCTGCTACTTTGGTTGCATTAAATGACATTAACTCTCTAGCATTATTTTCTCTATAAGCTATTTGTTCTTTAATATCATTTAAACTAGTTTTTCTTCTTCCTGTGAAATATGGAGAAAGTTTATTGTTACAGTCTTTACAAATTGTACCATCATCAATTTTTCTTCCACCAAGAAATTTTATCTGATTACCACATACTCCACAGTACTTTTTATCAAATAATCCCATCGAAAAACCTCCTATTCAGGTTTTTTACCACCACAATTTGAACAGAAGTTACCATCATTTACTGTTCCGCATGTACATGTCCAACCTGCTGCTGGTTTTGGACTGCCACAGTTAGAACAGAAATTACCATCATTTACCTTACCACAGCTACATTTCCAACCATTAACTGTTTCTTGTTTGCCTTGGAATAAACCTTCAAGTCCTCCAACAGCTCCAGTTACTGCACCGACACCAACAATACCTGTCATAGCACCGCCAGGATTTTTTGCTGCATCTTTAATAGCACCAACAGCTGCTGCTCTAGCAAGATCTTGATTAGCATATCTGCTTTCAAGTTGAGCATCTTTAATAGCTTTAGCATCTTCTTCTGGTAAAGTAACAGTTGAAATAGCCACATTTACTACTTCAAGACCTCTTAATTGGCTCCATTTTGATGATAATGCTTGATTCAAATATTGCTCTAACTCTAAATTGTGATTGACAATCTCGTTAGGTCTCAATTCTAAAGCACTTAATTTTCCTACCGCTGGTTGTAAAGCTGATAAAAACTCACTCTTTAACTGAGCATCAATTTCATCTCTAGTATAAACATTAGCAACGTTTCCAGTTACATTTGTATAGAACAATACTGGGTCAGCAATTCTATAAGAATATACACCAGCCATTCTAATAGAAACATCTAAATCCAACCCTACTTTTGAATCGACGACTCTAAACATAATAGGATTTGGTGTTCCAAATTTGTTGTCTAGTAATTCTTTAGTATTGAAATAGTAAACTCTTTGATCTTTACCAATTTCGCCACCCATTTCAAAACGATTTTTGATTGTTTCTAGTGTTTTAATGATTGCATCGCCTAAATCACCATGGAATAATGATGGTTCACTTGAAGTATCATAAGTAAATTCACCTGGTTCAGCACAAACCTCGACTACTTGACCATTGTCAACAATAATCATACATTGTCCTTCATTAACAACAATTCCCGAACCATTTGAGATGATGTTGTCACTTCCTCTGTTGCCAGCGAATAAACCATTGACTTGTTTTGTTCCCTTAACAACTAATACATCATCATCTAAACCTTCACAATAGAAGAATTCCTTCCATTGATCTTTCATTGTGCTTGAAACAGCACGTAATCCTGCTCTAATAAGTCCCATAAATACATCTCCTTTACTTATTAATTTTTAAATATATCATTCAACAACTATTATGCGTCCTTCTACGACGCTATCTACTACGTTGTGTGAAGACAAATGTTCATTCAATACATCAAAGTCACTTGTGGTAATAATTCTTGGTTTACCATTTATGTGTGTTTCTTCGATATCTATTCCAAGAAAATCATTAAAATTCATATAATGGAATTCCTGAATTCCTACCTTATATACTCTATCGCCTTTTATTTCTTTTCCATTTAAAGTAGCTACATCAAATTCCTGTCTTGCCTTAGAGTATATAAGTTTTATTCCTTTTGAAAGTTGATAAAATTCTGTATGTCCAGTCCAGGCTTCATCTCTAAAAACATGAAGCAACATTTTTCTTAATTGATCAGCTGTAACATTAACCTGATGCACTGCACCTGCATAAGGGAAACATTCAGTGAGTTTTCCAAAGGTGACAATTGGTCCAAGTTCTGTTTTTCTAATTGATCCTGCACCAAACATCATCAAATCTAATCCTAATGAGTCTTTAACTATATCAGCAACTAAATTTCCTAAAGCTGTCTCTTTATTTCTTTGAGGATGAGTTAATACATGTTTGAATTTTGATACTACTCTTCCATATTTAGCATCAGTTATATTTTTATAACCCAAAATAATCTCTTCAATTTGATAATCCTTTGGACAGTTTTTATCGGTTATTGGAATAAACTGCCATTCAAATGAGTCTATGCAGTTATTATCTGTATCAACATCGATATCAAATCTACCAATAGCATCAGTTCCAGTACCTGCTTGTACAATTGGAATTCCATTAATAATTTCCGGTTTTTCTAAAACTGTATGAGAATGACCACCAATGATAATATCTACTCCCCATTCAGGATTTAATAATGCTGCTAATTTTTTATCTTCTTCAAAACCAATATGGGTAAGTAATACTGTAAAGTCAATATCAATTCCATTAAAGGCATTACATATTTTTCCTATTTCTTTAGCTGCATCTTCGGTATCAATTATTGTACCAATTAAACCTTCTTTTTTTGCAGAAGCCAATACATCTTCAGTAACGATTCCAATAAACAGAACTTTCATTCCATCAATTTCAATTATTTCATAGGGTTTAAATAATCTGGCGCCATTTGTTTTAATGTACATATTGGCATTAATAATTGGGAATTTAGCACATTTTTCAATAAACAATAAATGCGCAATTCCATAATCAACTTCATGATTGCCAATTGTTACTACATCTGGTGCTAAAGCATTCATTATTTCAATTGTAGATATACCACGATATTCAGAATCAATAACTGAACCTCTAAACATATCGCCAGCAATCACATAAATAACATTTTCCGTTTCTTCTCTTGTCTTATTAATATAACCTGACAACAGAGAAACTCCACCAACTAATTGTTCATCAATGCTTTCTGCTAAAAAATCCCCATGTAAGTCATTTGAATGTAATATCGTTAATTTCTTGATATTCTTCATAGTTTTAGTTTTCTCCTTTATTGCTGTTCATAGACTTTCGTAAAATAATTTTTTAATTGATCGTTAGTAATTTTTTCTTCACGTCCATTAAATTCAAATTCCTCTAAACTTAATTTGCATAAATAACTACTATCGTATTTACCATATGCTTCGATAATTAAATCAAGCAACTTATGAATTCCAAGGTTAAGGTAGACCTTTTCTTTTTCTACATTTACCTCGTTACCACCATATTTTGTTTTTAGTCTTTTCACATATGGTCCTATTTTTGAAGTATATATATCTTCGTTGAAGGCTGGTCTTTTATAAATATATAATGTTAAACCTTGTAGAAAATATAATACTTTATGTAACTTGTACTTATTTATGGTTGTTCCATCAATTGTGGATTCATTATAATTAGTAACGATATAGACAACTAAATCTTCAATATCAGTCATTACTATTTTATTTTTCCTTATTTCTTCAAAATCGAATTGTACAACTTGATGTTCTTTTAAAGCAATTTTTTCTAATAACTCTTTTCTTATTTTAACATATCTTTCTTTCGTAAAACGTTCTTTATTATCATCTAACATATTTATAAAATGTTCTGGATTACTTGACAACATCATTAGCTGGTTGTCAGCATCTGATTGAATTGAACCTTTTTCAAAACGATGAACAGTTATCTCTCCTAACCCTAAAGCAAAAGAATATTCTCTTTGAGTCAGTTTATATTTTTTCCTTATATCTTTTATATCTTTAGAAGTCAATAGATTTACTTTTTTCTTATAAGCTTCAACCAATTCTTTAGAATTTTCTCTTTCAGCACTTCTAAAGTAGACTTCTTCATTAGTATCGGTATTTATATAATAACTCTCATTATATTCTACTTCTTCTCCTCTAAAAGTCTTTATTGATTTTCTTTTTTTTAACATGTAATGGTTTCTATTTTCTGTCATCACCTATAATATAGCATAAATAAAAAAATTATCAATAGATAATTTTAAAATAATTATCAATTGATAATTTTGAGTTTATTCCTTTACATATCGTGGTTTTCCAGAACTGTCAAATAGGTAATTATAATAATTATAATCTAGAATATAGATAGAATATTTGCTCATAGCACTAACTTTATTATTTATCATATTGACATACCCATCTATTTCATCATCTTTTAAAGTACAGTTTTCACTTTTTACAAACTTTTTCTTGACAGAATAATAAGTTCCTTGGGTCGTCTTCCAGTTCCAGTTACCCCCACTTCCTGTCAATGTATTGATAATAGCAATATTTTCTTTATTTGATAATATATCAGTACCAGTAATAACTTTTGATTCATATTCAATGCCAAATAAATTAGCTAGTGTTGGAACTATATCATAAGCAGCAGCTGGTGTATCAACAATTACCGGTTTTTCCATGCTTGCACACCATAAAATAAATTGGTTTTTATATAGTTCTAAATTTGAACGAATATTCTTAGCATCTAGACCATATAATTCAGCTAAAGCTGCATCTGGCAACCCATAAGGATAGTGATCACAGTTCATCGCAAAAACAGTATCCTCCAATTTTCCAGCTTCCTGTAACTTTTCAATCAAATATGTCAACATATTTTCTACTTCAATATTGCAAGCAATAATAGCTTTCACATTTTCATTAGTTATACCTATATTTTGAACTTCACTTTTATGTCTAGAAGCCATACTATTACCGCCCCAAGTATAATTGGTATGCCCTGATAATGTTAAATAGTAAGTGTGGAAAGGTTTATCTGAATTAATATAATCATTGATAGTTTTTGTCGCCATTTCATAATCACTTGTTGGCCAATGATATGTAAGATTTATCCCCATTTTATATGCTTTAAATTTATAGCCAAAATTTGGATGAGATTTATCACGATTATAATAAGTGCCATACCAATTATGATAAGCATATGTGTTATACCCACTTCTTTTAAATAAGTTACCCATCGCACTATATGTATTGGTATAGGCTGAATTTTTAAGACAAGAAGCTGAAGTATAAAGATTTCCTGTCATATTAGCATATTCACCAGAGGCAGTAGAACCACCCCATTGACCACTATAAAAATTGGTAAAAACAAATCCTTCGGTAGCCATTTTATATAAAGTAGGCATTAATTCAGGAATAATTACTTCTGATGAAAAACCTTCCAGAGTCAAAAATATTAGATTTTTACCCGCAAAATAACCTGTATAATCATTTTTATCACTTGCTGGATTTAACGAAAAATACTCATGCATCTTTTTAATAGTGTTGTTTGGAGCATTTTTAATCAGTTTATCAAAATCAATATTCAAAGTATTATATAAAATTAATCGCTCGATATTTAATGTGACATCACTTTGGTTTGTTAAAGTTATTGTTACTTCATACGGATTTTCAACTTCAATTTCAGGTGCTCCAAATATAAGTTCTCTTCCCTCTTCTATATTAGCAATTGCCAGACCAAAACTTTTAACAACTTCTGAATAATCAAGTTGTAAAGATAAAATCTGTTTTTTATTTTCTTCAACTAAACTTATTAAAGATATCGTTAAACTAGCTGATAAAATGGTAGCTATAAAAGTTAATAAATGTTTTTTACTTAAACGTTCAAATAATTCAATTTCATTTCTGAATATAACAAAGACAATTAGTGGTATTAATAAAACAATAATTTTTGGTAAAGCAGCGATTATTCCTGCTATTGCTTCACGATAAAAGTCGGTTACATCAGTAGCCATAAATAAAGTTGACCAACTAAAAAAAGAATGAAAAATCGAATAATAAACAACATTAAAACCATAAAATAAAATCAATATTACTAAAAAAATATAAGTAATTAATACTCTTCTTTTAAAAAGCATTAACAAGCTGTTTATTAACAAGCCAAAAGATAAAGAAAATAGCAGAATATAAATAATTGATTTATTTATCGAAAAGCCAAAGCAGAAAAATCTGGTAGATAATTCTAAAAAGAAAACAACTACTGGCATAAAAAATATATCAAAATACTTTTTTTGTTGTTTTGGTTTGCCAACTACTATTTCTTCTTCTTCTTCAAATTCTACTAAATATGTAATTCTCATATGTTAATCCAATCTAAACAGTAAAAATTGCTCACTATCATAGTACTCATAAAAATAAGAGAAATTGCTTGCATCAATAGCAGCATTTCTAATTCCCACCACCATACCATCAAAACCAAGAGGTATATAAAAATCAAATGTTAAGATATATTCTTTTATATATTCATCATTTTCATTTGTCCAATCCAAATCAGATGCAGAAATCTTTAATTTACAGTTATTATAATCAATTCCATAATAGTTTACAGTAAACTTATAGCAAGAGTCATTATAATCATAATTATAAGTTGAGACATACTGACCTATATTATAATAATTTGCAGTTAAATAGTTAATCGAAACTCCATTATCAGCTACATTTTTATCATTAAAAGTTAGTTTCAAAACTACTCTTTTCCATTGAAAATCTTGATCTTTTTTATGATTATCATCTTGATAGTCATTAATATATTCAACAATTTCAACATTTGCGATTGTATAAATTGTTTTATCATCCTTACAAACAGTTGTTAATTGGTAAGTATTTCCAACATCCATATTTAAAACAATATTGTATTTGCTAAAATCAGGTTGCAAAGGAAATCCTGATTCTTTTTGGCAAATAGTACAAGTTGCTGGTTGTTGATAATTGGCTTTGGAATATTTATGCTCATGAAATGTTGAACAACCTGTTAATATTAAAACCAATAAAATTAATAGTATTTTCTTCATATGTTACTTCTTTCTAGTGATTAAGACTATCTCAGGCGGATTGTTTTGCTGATTAAATGGTCTAATATATAACACATAATATTTATTGTAGTCTAATTTGTTTACATAATCCAGTATGATTTCTCTTTCTATTTCGCCATTTCTATGTCCGTAATACAACGTCATACTAATTAACCCATCTATTTTTAATAATCCTAGAGCCTTTTTTAAAGCTTCTAAACTGCTTTCAGCAATTGTAGTAATAGTTTTGTCTGCCTTTGGAAGATATCCAAAGTTAAAAATAAAGACATCAACTAGCTCATTGACATATTTATCTAATTCACTATGACTATCGCAAATTAATTGGTAATTATTTAGACCATTCTCTTTAAGAAGTTTATCAGTTTTTTCAATCGCAATTTTCTGAATATCAAAACCATATACTTTTTTGCTATTTAAAGCCAAAAACAAAGTATCATTACCATTTCCAACGGTCATATCAACGGTAATGCTCTCTTTATTTAAATATGGTTTAATTAGATATTTATCTAATTGTGTTGTTTTGCTAATAATATTCATTAATAAACCTCAATTTCTGTAATCATTTCAGTAAAAGATGATCTCTTTTACCTTATACATATCATATTGTCTTGCTTTTATTCTTCTAAATAATTAGTCTTTAGTCTTTGTATTTTTTATATTTTTTCCTTGCTAATGTATCATTATAAGCATTTATAGCAAATTTATTTTCTAATTTATAATCAGGATTTTTAGTCAATTTTTTTATCAGATTTTCTAAAAATTCTGGGTTTCTAACAAGTAATGGTCCAAGCAAATATGTGCCTATGAAATTTTTATATTTAATTCCTTCATTAATACTTAAGAAGTAATTCTTTTTGTTGTCATTAGAGGAAGTTCTATTAATTATACCAACAATAGTACTAGAACAATCATCAACAAAAGCATTAACTTCAAAAACCTCATTTTTTTCAAATGTCTTACTAGAATAATCAAATATATTTAATGCCTCAACATCATCAATTTTCTTGCCAAACATTTCATAAGAAGAACCAGTTGATATAAAAAACTTATTATTTTCTATATATTTTTCAATGTCATTTTTATATTTTTTCAAATCATTTAAAGCTAGTTTTACATTTTCATTAATGCCATGACCAATATATACTAAATCATATTTTTCAAATTCTTTTTTATCATCAATTGTTAAATATTTAATATCTGCTTTATCTTTAAGGATTGATTTTAATACTTTTATATTACCATTTTCACCACATAAATTAAGTAAATCATAATATAAATATGCTATTGTTAATTTCATATTATTCACCTATTCCTTTTTTAAATAGTATTTCACTGCCCATGTTTAAAACTGCATATATTGAACCCTTGGTTGTTTTCAATATTTGATTAAGATTATCATAATTATCAACTGTTATTATTTTATCTTCAGGCAAAAACAACGATAAACGAGTTGCCAAATCATTTTTCCATGGACCAACACAAACAAATTTATCAACATCAGTTATAAATTCAAAATCTATATCATATAACCATGATACATCTTGGTAGGGGTATCTTTTACTTATATATTCAAAACCAAAAACAATAGTTTTAATTCCTTTTTTATTTCTAATGTAATTCATCGCTTGGTTATATGAAATAGCATTTTCATTTTTACCATTAATTATTTCAATATTTCTATTATCAAATACAAACTTATTATATCTATCATTTACAAAAGATATATCATTTAGCTCTTTTACGACATTTTCACTATCTATAAATAAACTACAGCAAGTAAAAGAGGCCAGTAAATTGTAGTATAAATACAACATATCATATTTGACTTTTATATTATATTTATTATTAATAGTTATTTCATCGGTAACACTAGTTATCTCAAAATCAAGATCAGGTCTTTTAAAATCACACTTAGGGCAATAATAATCTCCTAAGTTACTAAAAGAAACATAATTATATTTTAATTTTGTATTACATTTTGGACAATAAACCATATCAAGAGCAAAACTTTCTAAATCATCAAATGAATCTTTACATTTACAAATACCAAAATAAACTTTTTCATTATCAAACTCTTTTGATAAAGTTGTAACTATTGGATCATCTGCATTAACAATTAAAGTTGCATCTTTGTTAATAGATTCTTTTATTATTTGATAAACACTTTTATAATTTCCCTGTCTTGGCGGTTGATCCCTTGTTATATTAAGTAAAACAATATGAGTTGGTTTTATTTCATCAAATATCATCTTAGTAAATCTTTCATCTACTTCCACAACTAAAGCATCAGCATTAATCTTGCCAAATATGTTTGAACTATTAATGATAAGAGTTAAAATACCTCCTAACAAATTACTTCCTTTACTATTGTGATAAATTTTTAGACCATTATTTTTTAATACTTTATATATCATATAAGAAGTAGAAGTTTTTCCAGAAGAACCCGTGACCGCAATTACATACTTAGGCATTTTAAATTTACTAAATATATTACTATTAAGTTTATAAGCTATGACCCCTGGCAAGGAACTGCCTCTACCAATTAATTTACTCAAAAATGAAATAATTTTGCCTAATATAATAACAAATATATACATACTCTTTCCCTTTCAATTTTTCTTTCTATTTATAATTATAACAAACGTATGATTCATATCAATAATATAAAAAATATTTCGCGGAATTAAAAAGTTAATTCTGTTTTTTTTCGCGAGCGGAAATAAGTCTTGATAATTAAGGTTATAATAAATAATAAGTGTTCTCGCAAATAAGGAAGGAGGAAAAGTATTATGAAAAAGTTTGA
>Ga0208195_1000690_pt1 | contig 42550 bp, 33 predicted proteins | sample AD_UKC077_MetaG_FD_184441 | JGI IMG/M metagenome (GOLD analysis project Ga0208195, IMG submission 184441) | Active sludge microbial communities of municipal wastewater-treating anaerobic digesters from USA - AD_UKC077_MetaG (SPAdes) (version 2) | ecosystem: Engineered > Bioreactor > Anaerobic >... | reverse complement strand
GGCTGCGAGGCCACTTGGTCCCACACCGCCGCCGTGCTCTGCGGAACAAGTCGTTACAGCGGACGACGCCGCCAACGCCCTGGGACGATATAGCACCACCGGCGGCGCGCCGCTGAACTTTAACGTTCGCCGGAAGTTGGAGGAAAGGAAGCTTATGACCGACAGCAAGGTGTACGGTGCGTACAAGGGGCCATATCGCCAGAAGAGCGTCAAGAAGCGGATCGAGGCGCTCTTTCTGGATAACCTCGGCAAAGTCCTTGGACGCGAGGTTATTCTGCGCGCGGCGCGGGACCCAAAGACGAAGAAGGAGCCGGAGAACTGGCATCAGCGATTGTCCGAACTGCGCACAGACGATGGTTACACGATCTTGTCTTGGCGGAATCGTGGCGATCTCAAGGTGCAAGAGTACCTGATGCCCCATGCGACAAAACGCAAGAAGGCCGGCAAACGGATTAGGCCCGACGATAAGACCTGGGCTGCAATTCTGGAGCGGGCCAAGCACCGCTGCGAATGGTCCGAAGGCGGACAAGTGTGCGGACTTCACGAAGGAGACGTTGATCCGGTCGGTGGCGGACGCGTGAAACTAACCCCGGACCACAAAAATCCGCATTCGTTGAACCCAGAAGCCGACCCTTCCGATCCGAACCAGTGGACGGCACTGTGTGGCCGGCACCAGGTGACGAAAAAGAACTACTGGGATTCGACCACCGGCAAGATGAACACATACGCCATCGTTCAGTTTGCTACACGACCGGAGAAGGAGATTGTGTTCAAGTTCCTGCTGGACTACTTTGGATACGAGATCAACGAGGAAGGCGAAATAAACCGAAAATGAAGCCGCACAGCACGCCACACAACTCGGAACTTCTCGAGCTGAGGGACAACATCGCGTCCCAACTGGGAAAGCAGGGGGTGGTCATCCTCCCGCCGATGGACATCGAGATGTCCTCACGGCTTCTCTTGACGTTGGGATTCCACGCGCAGTGCTGCATTCTTGATCCTTGGTACAACAAAGGGGTCGGCGGAGTGCGTGAGGACTACGACGAATTTCTGCCGCAACTCTTGCGGTACGTCGCCCCCTTGTCGGATCACGTGTTTCTCTGGGGCTTTCCGGAGATCGTCGCCCGGTTTGTTCGGATGCTGCCTGAACCATTGACGCTGAAGTGCTGGTTGACCTGGTTCTACAAGAACTCTCCATCCCGCATACGCGGCTGGAGGTCGGCCCAGATGACTTGCCTCCACCTAACGACCCCGAAGGCAGTGATGCATGTTGAGAACTTCCTTAACGACGTGCAGCGAGAAAAACTGCAGCAGGGCAAATTGCTGTACATTCCGGGGCCGCCCAGCGTAATAGAGGAGTCACTCTTGTGCGGCTTCGTGGGGAGGAATGAGCAGACCGGACATCCTTCGCAGAAGCCGCTCTCGGTGATCGAAAAGACGCTCCTCATGGCCACTGCGCGAGGCGAACTCGCCATCGACCTCATGAGCGGATCGGGCACAACCGGCGAAGCGTGTATGGCAAATGAGAGGTTTGCCATCCTCTGTGACATTTCAGAGGAGTACACTCGCATTGCAGAGGAACGGCTAGGTGTCGCGAGGATTGAAGTCGAGGAGTCGCTCCTCGCCCTGTTGCCATCGGCAGAACACCGGCTGCCCCATGAGCACGTCGCGCTTCCCACCAAGCACCCACGACCGGCCGTCGGTCGACTTCAAGGGCACCGCAATCAACTGGACCTCGAAATGGAATAGAAAAGGCGAACCAGTCGCTCCACCGAACCGCCGCCCAGCGTTTCCGTTTTGGAAGCGCCGGGTTCAGCGGACACCGGATTCGCTGCCGACGCCCGGTGTCGGCGGCGGTCGGTGGTCGTTCGGCGGCACGCCCTGCGCCAAATATTCAACGCTAAGCACACAATGAAAACAAAGTATGCCTCAATATTCGTTGGGACAGGACTGTCAGTGAGTGTAGTCCTCTTCGGGCCTTCCGCAGCGGCCCAATGTGTCCCGGCACCAGCGGGGATCGTTGGCTGGTGGCCTGGAGATGGCAACACATCGGATATCGTTGCTGGGAACAACGGCACGCTCGAAAACGGGGCGACCTTCGCCCCAGGCATGGTCGGACAGGCTTTCAGCCTCACCAATGCTTTTGTTGTCGTCTCCAACCGCCCCAGCCTGAACTTGACCGGAAGCTTGTCCCTTGAGTTCTGGGCCAGGCCAAGCTCGATCTCCGGCCGGGGCGCAGTTCTGGACATGGCCCAAGAGGGGACGGTGAATGAGAACTACAGTGCCCTCAACGTGAACGGAATGCTCGTTTTCCAGTATTACAACGGCGGCTGGCAGTGGGCAACCGCCCCGAATTTCTTTGCCGCCGGGACGTGGGTGCATGGCGTCGTCACGTATCAGGCGGGCAACGTCTTCATCTACCGGAACGGGGCCCAGGTTGCGCAAACCAATGGGCTGCCACCCTTACTGACCAACTCCGCCAATGCTCTCGCGATTGGGCGTTACCAGGTGGGGAGCACCGGCTACTTCATCGGTCTGATTGACGAAGTGGCCATCTACAGCCGGGCCCTGACGCCGACGGAAGTGGCGGCCCACTATGCCGCCGATGGCGCCGGCATGTGCAAAATCCAAATTCTCGTGCCTCCCGGCGATCAAGTCGTTGCCTGCGGCTCGAACGCCACATTTTCCGTCGTGGCCACCAACGCGAGCTTGTACCAATGGCAGTTCAACGGGACAAACATCGCCGGAGCCACCAATGCCTCGCTGGTCGTCACGAACGCCCGATCGCCGCAGGCGGGCGTTTACACGGTCGTGGTCGGTGATCCCGCCGGCTACCATCTCAACGCCTCCGCGACGCTGGCTTTCAGCTTCCTCGAATTGCACATGTATGCGGGTGTGACCATCAAAGGGCGGGTAGGAGGCGGGTATCTCGTGGAGTACACTGATAGCTTGACGCCGCCAGTGCAATGGACCGTGCTCACCAACATTGTGAGCCTTCCAGTCACGCCCTACATCTATATTGACTTTGATTCGGTCGCCCAGCCGAAGCGGTTTTATCGTGTAGTTTCCCCCGATTGCCCATGATGGCCTGTGAGAACGCCGCCTAACTGACCAAAGGAATGTAGAGAACGGAGGAGGCGGGGCAAGGGCGTGATTTGGTCTGAGGGTCAAAGCGCCTCCTCCGTTCTTTACATTCCCCGGTTGAACGAAGCCGCGGCCAACCTGGAACCGGAGTCGGCGAGGATCTGTTTGAGGAAAGTGTCTGCGCCCAGTGCAGCCGGTGCGACCGGATCAGCCTTGGCGTGGGGGCGTGGCCCGCGTTGCTGTCCTTCGAGGTCCCCATCAGGGGTCTCTGGTTTGGTCTGGTCGCTTGCCCGCGCGCTGGGCGGAAGGTGAGGTCGAGGTTTTGAAGACGTAGCGGCTGAGATAACGCAAGGCGGCCTCACCGGAACCGGCGGGCTGGCAATGGACCACCCAACGCTGCTTCCAGACCCGAGCGGGCAAGGTCTTGAGCAGGTCGGGCGCATCGCGTTGGAGGCCCTGACGAAAGAGGGTGCGGTAGTGATCGGCCAGGGGATGGACGTGGACGAGGAACTTGGGACGACTGGGAACCCACTGGCGTTGATCGAGGCTCAAGCCACCGGCGGGAACCAGGTAGTGGACGTGGGGGTGATAGATGAGGGTGCGGCTCCAGGTGTGGAGGAGGCCGAGCATGCCCAGGGAAGCCCCGAGCCGCTGGGGGTTGCGGGCCAGATCCTGGAGGGCATGAGCCGAGGCGGCAAAGAGGAGGTCCAGGCTCACGTCCGGATGGGAGCGCATCCAGAGGCGCAGTGGCTCCGGGACGGTGAAAGTGACCAGGAAGTAAGGGACCGGGAGCAGCAAGCTCGTGTGGTTGGCCAGCCACTGGTCGGCGTCGGTCTGGCCGCACTGGGGACAGTGCCGGTCGTTGCAGGAATGATAGGACTAAGAACCTGTCACGTTGTCTTAGGAAAGCCAGCGTCCAAGATTAAGAACCTGTCACTTTATCGACACGCGGGACACGCCCTTAGAAAAGCCAGCGTCCAGGATTGAGATCAGGAACCTGTCACTTTGTGCGTCCAGGATCAAAAACCTGTCACTTTAGATTAAGAACCTGTCACTTTGTCGGATCGATTCAGCCGAGGGCGGATCACTTTAGATGTTTCATCTCCGCGGGAGTGCGTTAGAGTGGGGCCATGTTAAATCCACGGCACAAGCCTTTGGTCTACGGGGTCGTGGCATTGACGCTGGCGTGGGTGCTGGCCTGGGGCGGGTATACCGTGGCGAAGAGCCGCCGGGTCACGGCCGAACGGGTGCAGGCCTTCATGCGAACGGTTGATCTGAGCACACTGACCGGCGAGGCGCGAGCGAAGGCGCTGCGCGAGCTTGCGTCGAAGCTGAACGCATTGTCCTACGAGGAGCGTCAGAGGGCGCGACTCGATCAGGAGTGGTCGCGGTGGTTGCTCGCGATGACGGAGACTGAAAAGTCGGAATTCATCGAGGCCACGCTGCCGACGGGATTCAAACAGATGCTTGGGGCATTCGAGCAGTTGCCTGTCGATCGCCGCCGCCGAACCGTGGACGAGGCGGTCAAGCGGCTCAAAGAGGCGCGCCAAGAGCTGGCGGCACGCGACCTGCCGATGCCCGAGTGGGAAACGAATGCGCCCCCAGTGTTGAGCGAGGAGGTGCGCCAGAAGCTGATCACCACCGGCCTCAAGTCATTCTATTCGGAGAGTTCGGCTCAAACCAAGGCCGAGGCGGCGCCGTTGCTCGAGGAGCTGCAGCACATGATGGAGAGCGGTGTCTTTCTTCGGGGGGGGAGATGAACGCCCGGTTGCAGACGACTGCCTTTACCCTGATCGAGTTGCTGGTGGTGATTGCCATTATTGGGGTCTTGGCGAGCCTGCTGCTGCCGACGCTGAGCAAGGCGCAAGAGGCCGGGCGCTCGACCGCCTGCCTGGGCAACCTGCGCCAAATCGGGATCGCGCTGCAACTCTACACGCAGGACAACAACAACCGTCTTCCCGAAATGCGCGACCGACTGTTCGAAACCAATGGTGTGTCGTCTGGCGACAGCCAGGCGACAATTGACGTGGTCCTGACCAACCATTTGGGGTCGTCGCAAGTCCTCAAGTGTCCTTCCGATTTCAGGCGGGTGTACGAGCAAACCCGGTCGAGTTACTCGTGGAACAGCCTGCTCAACGGACAGGATGCGGAACATCTGCGTGTGTTCGGGATCGACTTTGATCCGCACCGCATCCCGCTGGTCTTCGACAAGGAGGCTTTTCACGCGGCGCACGGCGCGAAACGGGGCGTGAATTACCTGTACGCCGACGGGCACATCAAGAACCTCCTGGCGATCGAAGGAACAAAATGAGAGTCACCGGGCCGTCCGGATCCTCCTTTGCGGAGGGCGCGTCTCCGAGATCGAATCGACTCATCGAGCTGCGCGGGGTGACGAAAAGATTCCGGGGGCGTCTTGCGGTGGACGATCTCACTCTCGAAGTGCCGGCGGGGGAGATCTACGGGCTGTTGGGACACAACGGAGCGGGGAAAAGCACGGCCATCGGCATGATGTTGGGACAGGTGTGGCCGACGCGGGGGGAGGTGCGCGTGTGTGGTCACGACGTCATGCTGCGGCGGACGCTAGCATTGCGGCAGGTGGGGGCGATTTTCGAGTCGCCGGCGTTTTACGATTATTTGAGCGGCTGGAGGAATCTCGAAATCCTGAGTCACTACACGGCTCCCACATCACGGCAGCGGCTGCAGGAGGTCATCGACTGGGTCGGGTTGACGGGGCGGGAGCGCTCGATCGTCCGCACCTACTCGCATGGGATGCGAGCGCGTCTGGCGCTCGCGCAGGCGTTGTTGCCACAGCCGACGCTGCTCATTCTGGACGAGCCGGGGGACGGTCTGGATCCGGAGGGCATCCACGAGATGCGCGAGACCATTTTGAGGCTGCATCGGGAGCTGGGGCTGACGATTCTGCTTTCGTCGCATTTACTGAACGAGGTCGAGCAGCTCTGCACCCAGATCGGCGTGATCCGAAAGGGGCGCAAAGTGTTCGAGGGGCCGACCGCCCACGCCCTGCAGAGCCGGAACTGGCTGCGCATCACGGTGCCCGACTTCGCCGCCGCCGATCGGTTCCTGCGGCAGGAGGGACTCATTGACGAGAGCCGTGACGGGCGCTGCGTCGCGATGAGCGAGGGGATCAGATCGGACGTGATCATCCGCCGACTGGTTGAAGGCGGCTTTCAAGTATCCGAAGTGGCGCGTGATGAGCAGACCCTCGAGGACTTTTATCTGTCTTTGATGAGACGGTGATCGGGATTCCGCCCATGTTTTGCCTGCAACTGCGCAACGAACTTTGGAAGCTGTTCGGCAAGAAGCGGACCTACATCGGGTTCTTCATGTTCCTTTTCGCCCAGAACGTGATTGCACTGGTGTTTCGGTTCACACAGGCCTCGAAGCCGATGCAGAGGATGCTCGAGATGAGCGGGCATCTGGCCGAGCCGTTCATCTCGGTACTGACCATCGCCACGATCATGCTCGTGCCGGCCGCGGCGTTTCTGCTGCCTCTCTATGTGGCCCTGGTGGGCGGAGATCTCGTGGCCAAGGAGGCGGAGGACGGCACGTTGCGGATGATTCTTTCGCGCCCGGTGTCGCGTTTTCGTTTGTTGGTGGTGAAGTGGGTGGCGGGCTGCATTTTTTCCCTGCTGCTGGTGCTGGCGCTGGGCGTGTTTGGACTGGCCTTTTCTCGGCTCTATTTCCCGTGGGGTGGCATGTTCGTCTGGCTTCCGGAGCACGGCATTTTCGGTGTTTTCGAGGCACAGACGGGGCTGGTCCGGTATGTGGCGGGCCATCTGATGCTGGTGACGGAGGCCGCATCGATCATGTGCCTGGCCCTTCTGTTCTCCTGCTTTAACGTGAAACCGGCGGCCGCGACCATCCTGGCGCTCTCGTTGACATTCGTCAGTTTCATCATGGAGCACATTCCCTACTTCAAGGATTACCAGAACTGGTTCTTCACCTATCACCTGCATCTGTGGCAGTTCATGTTTGCCGAAAAGATCCCTTGGTGGCGGATCGGCCAATCGCTGAGCCTTCTGGTCGGCTTCAATGCCACCTTCCTGGCCATCGGCATGGCCTCCTTCCACATCCGCGACATCAAGTCGTGAGTCGACACGGCCTTCCCGCTTTCCGCCGGCGCTGCCTTTTGCGCTTCCGCTTTTGCGCTCTGCAAGGTAGAAGACTGTCTCATGACCGTGGAGACCATTTGGAGCCGCCTGACACGGATGGTCTTTTTTCTGGTGCTGGCGGCCTCAGCGATGCTGGTGGGATTGTGGTATCTGCCGTTGATCGACGAGAACAAGGCGATGCGCGAGCGGTTGTTTCGCATCGAAGTCGAGGTGCGGCGGGAGGAGGCGAAAGCACAGCAGAAGCGCGCCACCATCGAGTCGCTGCGCACCGATCCCAAGGCGATCGAACGGCTGGCGCGCGAACAGCTCGGCCTGGCGAAACCCGGGGAGACGGTCATCCACTTCGAAACCCCCGCCACCAACACGCCTGGCATTGTCCTGCCCGATTACCCTTGATCCCTCTCGATCGGCAGCCACACCGCCTCAGCTTGCCGGAAGCACGGCTGTCGGTTGGAGACCGAGTCTGCGTCGACCCAGGCCGTCCAAACCGCCTGGTTCACCAAGTCCCGACCACTGTGCGGCCTTGTCAGGTCCTCCGCTGGGTCGTGTTGTTTTCTCCCAGCGCCGCGAGTCCAGACACCGAAAGCAGGCTGGCGGTCAGCGCGTCCAGTTGTTTGTGAGTGTGTTCACTGGACAGCGCGAACCGGAAAAAGCCGCGCGGCGGTCCACCCGGATACCGAATGAGGCTGGGGTAAATCCCACGGCGGAGCAGGTCTTTTCGCAGACGGGCCGCCGCGGGCACGGTGCGAGCCTGGACAGCGATGACGGGGCTGGGTGTCTGGGGCTGGGCCAGAGCCGTTTTGCACAGCGCGTCTTTGACCAGGCGCACCCGATCCGCCAATCTGGAACGGAGGCCTGGATCGGATCGCACGATCTGCACGGCTTTAAGCGCCGCGGCGGCGAGCGGCGGCGGGAGAGGGGTGCTGCCCGCAAACTGGCGGCTTTGGCGGACGATGCGCCCAATGAGGGAGGCATTCCCAAGGATCGCGCCGCCGTAGGTGCCGAAGGCCTTGCTTAGCGTGCAGGTCTGAATGAGGCGGTTTTCCCGGCGCACCCCGCAGATCTCGGGGGTCCCGCGTCCGCTCGATCCCAGAATCCCAGCGCCGTGGGCGTCGTCCACGAGCAACAAGCCATTGCGTGGCAGGAGCCGCAGATAGTCGGCCAATGGGGCAATCGTTCCTTCGCGCGCGAAGAGTCCATCGGTGAGCACCAACGGACGGGCTGCGTCGGGGAGCCGCCGCAAGCGCTCGGCCAGGTCCGAGGGGCTGAGATGGCGGAAGCGGAGGACTTGACAGCCCAACAACTCCGCGGCGTCGTCAAGGCTGGCATGGGCCTGTTCGTCGATGAGGGCATGGGTGACATGGCTGGCCATGCCCTGGGCGGCGACGAGGTTGGTGGCATAGCCGCTGGGTGTCAGCAGTGCGCGATCGACCTCAAAAAAGCGGACCAACTCGTTCTCGAGTTCGGCGTAGATGGAATGGTTGCCCGTGGTGGCCCGCGAGGCGGCCACATTGAGACCATAGCGAACGGTGGCATCGCGGGCTGCGGCCAAAACGCCCGGGTGAAAGGCCAGGCGGAAATAATCGCATCCGCCAAAGTAGACGAGGGTGCGTCCCTGATAGCGGACAAACACGCGATCGAGCTGTTGCAGGGCGGGCCCCATGATCGGGCTCAGGGCCTGGAACGACTCATGCGCGGGCTTTAAACCGGATTCCTCCCTGGATGTCGATAGCGCCGGCCTTGACCTCGACGAAGGGTTTGCCTTTCTTAACGCCGACGGTGCCGTAGCCGGTTGCGGTGGCGAGAAAGCAACGAAAATCTCCCTTGATCGAGGGCTCGAGGTGGAGGGTCTTGTCGACTGCGTCATAGCGGGCTCCGCAAAGGCCCTGGAGGAGGCCGTAGGACGCCATCGCCCGCGCATACCAGTGGCCGCACTCGTACTCGTTAAACGGATTGCGAATGCGTCCATCGTAGCGGTCGCGGCAGACACGCACGATCTCGAGACCTTCGTCGACAAGGCCCATGAGCATGAGGTGGGACGCGACCTGGTACTCGATGCCGGTCCAAACCTCGTTCGAGTAGACGAACGGAAGCGACAACTCGCCGCCCTTGGGCCAGGTGCACAGCAGCAGGCCGCCCTCAGCGCCGCAGGCAAAGCTGGGCCGCTGCGGATTGGCATGGGCGCTGAGGTCATGCTTGAGGTTGTAGCGGTGGACGGCGCGCAAATGACTGCGCACCTTGTCCGGGTCGAGGACTTGGCCCGCGCCGCAGACCGCGGCGAGCCAGGAACCCAGAACGCCGTCGGACAGGCAGCCTCGTCCGTACTGGTACTTGGGTCCCTCGCGTTCGAGGAGCAGCCGCGCTTCGGGTGAATAGCCGCTGTGGAAGCTCTGGACTTCGAGCGGGTTCTTGGCCTTGAGGTTCTTCCATTCGATTCTCTGGATATAGTATTCGCCGTCGAAAAGCTCGGTGTCGGCACGCTGAGTCCCGCGGGCGAGCAACTCGGCGTAGAGGGGAACCTCGTCGCCCAGCGCACGGCCCATGCGCACGGCGGACTGGAGCGCGCCGAGGTAGAAACTGGTGCACATGCCGTCCGGCCCCCAGAACTCGATGTCGTAGGTGTTGTGGTGGGGTTCTTCGAGCCAGCCCTTGTGGTCCGGATCCCAAGTGGCGATGCAGTAGTCGAGACTCCTTTTGATCTTGGGCCAAAGCCCGCGCAGCCACTCGGTATCGCCGCTGATGCGCCAATCACGGTGCACCTTCATAATGCCGCCGAGCTGACCGTCAGCGGCAGCATGGAAGTCATGGGTCAAGGGCCGGATCGGCAGGGCTGAACGGAATTGCTGATGACCACGGTCATCCTGGGAAGGTCCGAACTCGGTCTCGCGCAGTGTCCGTTCGAGGGCGGGGAAGAGGTGCGGAATCACCTGAGCGTAGTTCCAGACATGGGTGCAGGAGCCGGCACAACATCCGGAGTTGTCGCCACACCCTTCCCAACACCAGAGCCGACCGTCCGACTGCCGGAGCACCGTCGGCGATTTCAGGATGGTCAGGTTGGCGGCCACCGCCTCGATCACCTCAGGAGGCAGGGTCGAATCGTAGAAACAGTCGCTGAAACGCTTGGTCCGGAGGCGCAGATCGTCGTAGTGGTCCCTCCAATGACGCGTGATCTCATGGATGTCGGCAAAACGTTTCGAGTACCAAGGCTGATGCGTATCGGTTGGCGGGGCGATGCCGTCCGGATCCTTGCCGAAGCGCAGATTCGTCCTGGCCACATGCCAGGCCAGTCGCAGCGTCACCGTGTGCGCGGCGCGGGGGGCAAGCCGGATCGGCACGAACACCGTTGCGCCGGGCGAAGCGCCGCCTTCGGTCACAGGCGGACGTTCCTGGCACACGCCGTTTCGGACGTCATTCCAGGCCATTGTCAGCGCATCCCACCATCCGCCCCGAAACCAGGCATGATTGACCTTCGCGTCGGGCTCGGTGACCGTAGCCGAGAAGGCGCCCTCCTCCCAGGCCTTGTCCTGAGCCGCAGCGCTCCAGAGAATGAATCCGCCCGGGGTTGCCTTGACGGCGTTGGCATTGCTTCCCACGGTCATGAAATTCCTGGCGTTGAACGAGAAGACAGCCTCGATGGGCGCGCGGGTGGGATTATAGAACCGGTACTCGAGCGCGGCGACCGGCAGGCTCGAGTCATCGGCGGCCCCGGGCTCGAAAGGACTCCAACCCGTGACTTCGACGCGCAGCGGGACGTCCGGATCCGACAGACGAACGGTCGCGAACGGGAAGCGCGCTCGAAACGCGGCCTGGCGAAAACGCGGAAGTCCGAACGAGGAACCCGCGGCCCCGTTGCCGGTGCCGGGGGCGCCGAACAGCTTCCAGGCCGGCACGGGGCCTTCGAGCACGCGCGCCACGTTCGGCGAGCCTTTCACACAGATGGCAGCGAATGTCATCGGCTCGTGAAAGACCTCCGGACGATGCCGCAGCGACACGTGCGACAAAGCCCCTGTGCCTTCGAGGCAGATCATGCCGGCGCCCAGGCCGCCGAGAGGGAAAGCGATGCGGTTGAGCCGCTCGCGCGCGTACTCGGCATCGTATTTCGATCTTCTCCTGGCAGGTGGATTCGTCTCGGGCGTTGCCGCCGTCGCCGCCGCGGCGCCCGCACCACCAAGCGCGCCAACGGCCGGCGCGGAGAGCTTCAGAAACTCGCGGCGTGTCAAAGTGTTTTCCGTACCGGGTGTCTCAGACATGGCTTGGTCCTTTCGCTTGCTCGTCATCTCGACTCCTGAACTGAAAAATCCGCTCGCAAATCCACTTCAATCTGCTCCCCTTCGCTCCGACCGAGCTTTCGTGGATTGAATCCAAAAAAGCCCTGAGCGGAGGGATACGCACGACGCGTTGTTAAAGGGAAGGACGGTCACTGGCAAGCGGATGTTGCGGGAATTTTCGCGATCTCAACAGAAGCGTCGGACGTGGTTGGGTCTCCCGGCTTCAGCCGGTTCTCGCCGGAGGCCCAGGCCAAGATGAGAACTGCTGGTGTGCTGAGAAGGCTGTGCTGAGAAGGCTGTTGCCAAACCGGAGCGCCCCACTACACTCGATTTTTGAAAGGAAACGAATTATGCGTAATCCAACCTCAGCCGCGTATGCCTGGCGTTTCTTCCGTGCCGGTGGTTTTGACCAAGTCAAACTCGAAACGGGCGCCGATCTCCTGGCATTGGATCAACTCGATCAGAAACTCTGGGTGGCTCTGGCCTGTCCGACCACCTCCCTGCACTTCGATGCCCGGACCCTGGAATTGATCGACACGGACAAAGACGGTCGGGTGCGGGCGCGCGAATTGATCAGCGCCGTGAAATGGGCGGGAGGCCTGCTGAAGAACCCGGACGAGCTGGTCAAGGGAGGCGATGCGTTGCCGTTGACCTCGATCAACGATGCGACCGAAGAGGGCCAGACAATCGCCAGCTCCGCCAAGGCCATTCTGATCAATCTGGGCAAAAAGGACGCCCACGAGATCACGCTCGCCGACGTGGCGGACACGGCGAAGATCTTCGCACAGACAGCCTTCAACGGAGACGGCATTATCGTCGAGGAATCCGCCACCAGCAGCGCCCTCAAGGCCGTGATCAAGGACATCATCGACTGCCAGGGTGCGGAGCCCGACCGCAGCGGCAAACCTGGCATTAGCCAGGCCAGAGTGGACCAGTTCTTTGCCGACGCGACCGCCCATTCTGACTGGTGGAAGCAGGGCGAAACGGACAAAGCCCTGCTGCCGCTGGGCGAGGCGACCGGAGCGGCCGCCCAGGCCGTGAAGGCGGTGCGAGCCAAGGTGGACGATTACTTCACCCGTTGCCGGCTGGCCGGCTTCGATCCCCGCGCCGTCAATGCCCTCAACCGGGAGGAGAAGGAATACGTCGCTCTCGGGAACAAGAATCTCACACCCGATTGCGCCGATCTTGCCGCGTTCCCGCTGGCGCACGTCGAGGCCGCCAAACCGCTGCCGCTCACCGAGGGTGTCAACCCCGCCTGGGTAGGCGCTATCGATTCTCTGCGGACGGCCGCAGTCGAGCCGCTGCTCGGTGACAAGACCGTATTGACGGAGGCGGACTGGAACGTCCTGCTTGCGAAATTGGCCCCATTTGAGGGCTGGCAGGCAGCCAAAGCCGGGACAAGCGTCGAGAAGCTCGGCGTCACGCGCATCCGCCAGATTTTGGAGACTCGAGCCAAGGACGAGCTCACGGAGCTTCTGGCCAAGGACAAAGCCGAGGAGAGCAATGCCGCCGCCATCGCCTCGGTCGAGAGGCTCATTCGCTATCGGCGCGATTTGCACCTCCTTTGCACGAATTTCGTCAATTTCGCCGGTTTCTACAGCCGTGGCGAACCGGCCATTTTCCAAGCCGGCACGCTCTTCCTGGATCAAAGAAGCTGCGAACTGACTCTGCCAGTCGAGGACGCGGCGAAGCACGCAACGATGGCCGGCATGGCGGGCGCCTACCTCGCCTACTGCGATTGCGTGCGCAAAGGCAGCGGCGAGAAGCGTCAGATTGTCGCCGCCTTCACCGACGGCGACTCCGACAACCTCATGGTTGGCCGAAACGGCATTTTCTACGACCGCGATGGGCGCGACTGGGATGCGACCATTACTAAAATCATCGACAATCCCATCAGCCTTCGCCAGGCCTTCTGGGCGCCGTACATGAAGTTTGTTCGCATGATCGAGGAGATGGTGGCCAAACGCGCCGCGGCGGCCGATGCCGCGGCCGATGCCAAGCTCGCCCAGGCCGCCACCGCCGCCGCCGAGGTGGACAAGACCAAGCCGGCTGCCCCCAAGAAGATCGATGTGGGCACCGTTGCGGCCTTGGGCGTCGCCTTCGGCGCCCTCGGCACCGCCTGCGCTTACATGATGGGCTACGCCGCGGGCATCATCAAACTGGGACCGCTTGCGATTGTCGGCGCCATCATCGGAGTGATCCTGCTGATCTCGGCTCCATCGATGATCATGGCCTACCTCAAACTGCGCAAACGCAACCTAGGCCCCATTCTGGATGCCAATGGGTGGGCGCTCAACGCGAAGGCCAAGATGAACGTGCCGTTCGGCCAGTCTCTGACCGGCATAGCGAAGCTGCCTCCGGGTTCCTCCCGAGATTTGCGCGATCCGTTCACCGAAAAGAAGAGTTGCTGGCCCAAATTCATCGTTCTCGCCTTGATCCTGTACGTCGCCTACACCGTGCTGAACCACCTCGGCTACGTCCATCAATGGACCCACGGCCGAATCGGGATCGAGAAGAGACTCACAACCGCCCAGTCTGCAACTCCTGCCAACGCCGCAAAACCGGCAGCCGATGCCGCCGCCGCGGCGGCGCCGTCAGCCGGGCAATAGGTCGTGGCCTCACACGTCGGACTCCGCTCCGCCCCCCCGCGCACTCTCGGGCGGAGAAGGCCTCAATGACCGATTCCATGTCGCGATCGCGACATGGAATCGGTATGGGTCTGGTGCGATGGGTGCCTGGAGTTCTATTCACGCGGATCACGGCGCGGCTCACGATCATCCCCGCCCCTCCGGCCAGACCTTGGACTCATGAAGCCGCAAAGGCCGGAGCGGGGACGGTTCGTCCCCGGCCCACAGCACGAAAGAATGCGGCGGTTGTAGGCCTGATCCCCGGACCCGCGCTCCGAGCGTCGTCAAGAAAAGAACCTCTGGGTCGGGAGCAACTCAGGTAGACGCACGCGCGCAGTCCGTGTAAAATTCTCACATGCGGACGTTTCTTTTGTCTGGGCTGACCTGCGCCGTGGGCGTGGGAGTTGCCGTCCTGGTCTCGGGATGCGCCCGACACACGACCCCGTGGTCGGGACCGCCACTGTCAGCGCCCTCGAGTGTCGGGCGCGTGGCGCGGAACCGCTACCAGACCCCGAGCGGTCAGGTGCTGACCCCCGCGGGCAGGCAGGTCGAGTTGCCTGGGATGCGTCCCCAGGCGCTTGCGTTGAGTCCCGACGGCACACGGCTTGCCACGGCCGGCAGGAATCACACGCTGGTCCTGATCGATGCGGCCACGGGCCGGGTGAAGCAAACGGTTCAGCTTTCGGCCCGGAGGATTACCCGGACCAGCACGAACACCCTCTCCGGCCAGTTGAGTTTCACGGGGCTTGTTTTCGCGCCGGACGGACGCCGGATTTACCTTTCGAACACCGGCGGGAGTGTCTGGGCGTTTCCGGTGGATGAGCAAGGCGAGGCCGGTGCGCCGGTGGTTTTGGACGTGCCGGACGCCAAAGCTCCCAAGCAAGCGCACGAGATTCCCACCGGACTGGCCGTGTCGGAAGATGGCCGGCGGCTCTATGTTGTGGGCAATCTGGGAGATCGGCTCCACGAAATGGACCCCGTGTCGGGAAAAGTCCTGCGTTCGTGGGACACCGGCGTGGCCCCGCAAGACGTGGTGCTGGCCCGCGGCAAGGCCTACGTCAGCAACCGGGGCGGACGCCGTCCTGGTGAGGATGATCTCACTGCGCCTGCGGGCAAAGGCACCGCGGTGCGGGTGGACGCGGTGCGACACATAGCCAACGAGGGTTCCGTGACGGTTATCGACTTGGCGGAAGGCAAGGTGATAAGGGAGATCGTCGTTGGGCTTCACGCGTCGGCTCTGGCGGTTTCTCCCGATGGCGCGTATGTGGTGGTGGCCAACACGGGCAGTGACACACTCAGCGTGATTGATACCCGGACAGATCGGGTCATCGAGAAGATTTGGGCGCGCCAGACGCCGGCCGACCTGTTCGGCGCGCAGCCGAATGCGATGGCTTTCGACCCGACCGGGCGACGCCTGTACGTCTGTAACGGCACTCAGAACGCCGTCGCCGTCGTCGAGTTTGAGCCCGAGGAAAATGCATCCAAGGTCATTGGGCTCATTCCCGTCGGCTGGTTCCCGGGGGCCATCCAGTACGATGCCACGCGCAACACGCTCTGTGTCGCGAACATGAAAGGGCTTGGGGCTCTGAAGGTGTTCAAGCCGGATGAACCGATCAGACTCAGCAGCAAGACCTTTTGGGGCATGGTGTCGCTCGTGCCCGTTCCGACCCCGGACGGGCTGGCCGCGCTCACGCGCAGCGCGCTCGAGAACATGCATTACCCGAGGCTTGCCCAGGCGTTGCGCCCGGCGCGTCCGCGCCAACCCGCCCGTCCCGTGCCCGAGAGGGTGGGCGAGCCGAGCGTGTTCAAACATGTGATTTACGTCATCAAGGAAAACCGGAGCTATGATCAGGTCCTGGGTGACATGCCCGAGGGCAACGGCGACCCGACGCTCTGCACCTTCGGCGAGCAATACACGCCGAATCAGCACAAAATCGCCCGCGACTTCGTCCTGCTGGACAACACGTACTGCTCGAGCATTCAGAGTTCCGATGGCCATCAATGGATCGGGAGCGCCATGGCCAACGAATACACCGAACGCCAGGCCACCTCAGGCACGCCCCGCAGCTACTCCGGCGGCAAGAGCGATGAGAGCGGAGACGCGCTGTCATGGGCTTCGTCCGGATTCCTCTGGGACAACGCGCTGGCGCATGGAAAGACACTCCGCAATTACGGCGAATGGATGCACTCCGAGTCGGGCTGGAAGGACCGAAAACGCAAGGGGAGCGCCACGTGGAGCGACTTCTGGCGCGAGCACCAGACCGGCGCCGGCGAATTGGAACTCCGCTGCCGTCCGGTGATCGAATCCCTGCGTCCGCACAGCCCCACCAACACCGTCGGCTATGATGCCAGGGTGCCGGACCAGATGCGCGCCGACTTCTTCATCCGGGAACTCCGCCGCTTCGAGACCAATGGCGGGTTTCCGGACCTGACGATTCTCTTCCTGCCCAATGACCACACCGCCGGAACCAGCGTCAACTATCCGAAGCCGGGATCGATGATCGCCGACAACGATCTCGCCCTGGGCCGGCTGATCGAGGCGCTCAGCCATAGCCGGTTTTGGCCGGAGACCTGCCTTTTTGCGATCGAGGATGATCCCCAGGCGGGTTGGGATCATGTGAGCGGCTACCGCACCACCTGCTATGTGGTCAGCCCCTTCACCAAACGCCGGCAGACCGTCAGCACCCAGTACAACCATGCCTGCCTCATCCGCACAATCGAGCTGATCCTCGGCTTGCCGCCCATGAACCAACTGGACGCCACCGCCACGCCCATGTTTGATTGCTTCACCGCGGTGCCGGACCTGACCCCATACACCGCGGTACCCAACCGGGTCCCGCTCGATGAAATGAACCCGGACCCGAACCGGGTCTCCCATCCGATCCTGCGACAGGATGCCATCGTTTCGAGCCAGTTGCCTCTGGACGAAGTGGACCAATGCCCGGAGGACGTTCTCAACCGCATCCTCTGGCGCGCGATGAAAGGCCCCGACACACCCTATCCCGAATGGGCCGTCAAGATGGTCGAGGATGACGACTAGAGCAGCGGCATGTTGTGTCTGCGACAGGTCGCGATCATCTCCTCCGGCCAAAGGCTGGCCTGGGTTTCGCCGACGTGCGCCTTGCGTAGAAAATACATGCAGAGGCGGGATTGGCCGATGCCGCCGCCCACCGACAGTGGCATGCCGTCGTCGAGCAGTCGCCGATGCCAGACCAAGTGCCTCCGCTCCTCGCACCCGCAAATCCTCAACTGCCGCACCAGCGCCTTCTTGTCGACCCGGATTCCCATGGACGACAGTTCGAAGGCCTTTCGCAAAACAGGGTTCCAGACCAGGATATCGCCGTTGAGACCCTGGCGTCCGCGTCCGGTGGGTGTCGACCAGTCATCGTAGTCGGGAGCCCGGCCGTCGTGGATCGAGCCGTCGCCCAGGTCGCCGCCGATGCCGATGATGAAGGCGGCGCCGCATTCGCGCAGCAACCGTTGTTCACGCAGCCGGGGCGTTAGATTCGGATAGCGCATCCGCAGGTCCGCCGCGTGGATGAACGTGATCTCCTCCGGCAATTGCGGGCGGAAGACGGGATGACGCTCGAAGACGAAGTGCTCGGTCCGCTTGAGGATCGCGTAGATTCTGCGCACGATCTTCTTAAGGAACTCGACAGTGCGTTCATCGGGCGCGATCACACGCTCCCAGTCCCATTGGTCGACATAGATCGAGTGGGTGTTGTCCAGGGTCTCGTCCGGTCGAACCGCGTTCATATCGGTGTACAGCCCAGTGCCAGGCTCGAAGCCGAGGTCGGCGAGCTGCATGCGCTTCCACTTGGCGAGGGACTGGACGATCTCGGCGCGGACGCCCGGCATCCCTTTGACGGCGAAGGCGACGGGTTGCTCGATGCCGTTGAGGTCGTCGTTAATCCCCGTGCCGCCTTTGACAAAAAGCGGGGCGGTGACCCGGCTCAGATTGAGTTCAGTCGCCAGGTTTAGTTCAAAGAAGTCCTTGAGGTCCTTGATCGCGCGCTCCGTTTCCTTGACCCCGAGCAGCGGCCTGTAGTTTCGAGGCAAGATCAGATTGTGGTTCATGCGTGCCATTCAATTCGCGCCCGCCAGCCTAGCAGCCGAGCCGCACGGCGGCCAAAGAAAACTAGACCGAACGATGATCACCTCGTTCGCCCCCATGACGGTGCCCCCACCGCACAGAGACGGGCATGAACCGGAAAGAGCACAGAGAGCAGTACAAAGCGGCGTGATGCGGCCGGCAGGATCACCGTCTCGGTGCCAATCTGTGTTCCGCCCTGAATCGGTGTGGGGACTGTCTGCGCACTAAAATCCGTGAGGTTCTCCACACAGATTCAGGGCGGAACACAGATGGAGAGGGAGAGAGGCAGTGTGTCGGCCCCCGGGGGGTGGTGGGTCCTAACCCGCATATTTCACACCGCGATGGTGCACAGGGCACTCAGACTTCGCAAGAAGACTCCCATGCGGGTTAGAAGGATCGAGTCCTTTGCGTTCTTTATGGTTGGTTCCGCCTCGGTCACGGGCCAACAAGCCGGCTGCATCTGAACGCCGGGATCGCGTGTCGGTTCGTAATCGGACATCATTGGCCCGGCGTCGGTGAGCTGGGACGTTCGATGGTCGGCGACGGGCGACAATCGAGTCCGAGTCGAGAGCGCCGCGTAACCCCGGCCGGCCCAAAACGACGCCCAATCGGCATTGGCCCCCCTTCCCGGCGCCATGGATCAAGGCGATTCCCGGCACAGGGTCTGGAGCGTTGGTCGGGCACGCGTAATAGGCAAACACGCGCGTCGGGCGACCTGCGTGCGGCACACTTTCGTAATAGACTTCCCGGACATCGCCCGTGCTGGCGCCCCAGACAACCGGGGGTACGGACTTCAAGGTTGGCAGATTCCACGGACCCGTGAACCGCTCGTCAGCCCGTCTGCAGGAAAAGACGCCAAGAAGAACCCCCAGACTCAGCCGGCAAATCTCCTGTCGGAACGAAGAGAAAGGACCTCGGACCGTGGCAAAACAGCGTCCAGAAAGTGAGCCGAGAGCCTCCCCGAACACCCGTATGTCGATCTGACGCCGCGCATTAGACAGCGCTCAAATTCCGGACGCCGAGTCGCGCGTCACTGCCCGTCTGGCTGCGTCCGCGGTCACGTCGTCCTTGCCCCGATCTCAGAATCGAGCCAGCCGCTCGAGTTCGGCTACGCGCGCGTCGATGTCGGCGCGTGTGATGCGGTCGGTTCGACTCAGGCCAAAGCCCTCGCAACAGAAGGACGCCACCGCGCTGCCATACACCATGGCCCGACGCAGGTGCCGCTCGACCGGCCCCTTGACGCTTGCCAGATAGCCCACGAGACCCCCCGCGAACGAATCGCCCGCACCGGTGGGATCGGTGACGCGCGCCAGCGGATACGCCGGGCAAACAAAGAGGCTGTCCGGGCAGGACAACACCGCGCCATGCTCGCCCTTCTTGATGACGACGTAACGCGGCCCCATGCGGCGAATCCGCGCGGCGGCCGTGAAGAGGTTGTCCGTGCCGGCCAGATCGCGCGCTTCGCTGTCGTTCAACACCAGCGCGTCCACGCGCCGAAGCAAGCGCAGGAGATCGGCGCGCGCGATCCTGAGCCAAAGGTCCATGGTATCCGCCACGACGAATCTGCGCCGCCGCATCTGGTCCAGAACATGGTGTTGGAGGGCGGGGGCGATGTTCGCCAGCAAGACGTACGGAGTTGTTTGGTGGGTGGGGGGCAGGGCCGGACGGAACTGTTCGAACACGCCCAGCTCGGTTGTCAGCGTGCGTCGGTTGTTCATGTTGACCTCGTATTCCCCAGACCAGTGGAAGGTCCGGCCCTCGACGCGCTGCAATCCGGCGAGATCGATGCCGTGCCGCCGATAGAGCGCGATGTAGCGCGTCGGGAAGTCACTGCCAACGATGCCGACCATCTTGACCGGGGCGAAGAAGCTGGCGGCCACGCTGGCGTGGCTTGCCGAGCCGCCCAGCAGCTTTGCGCAAGCGCGGCGGGGCGTCTTGATGGAGTCCAGCGCGGTCGATCCGACAATGAGGACACTCATGGGATGGATTCGTTCTTCACGGACATTCTCGGGCTTTCGAGACTAGGCGCTGCTTGAAGGCCTGACAAGCGCTGACAACGTCATCCGCGCCCAAAATGGCGGACACGACACAGACGCGCCGAGCGCCCGCGTCCAATACGTCATCCAGATTGTCCAATGTGATGCCGCCGATGGCGAACCAGGGAATGGACACGTGGGCGGCGGCCCAACGCACATACTCGAGGGTTACTGGCGTCGCTGTCGGCTTGGTCCCCGTGGCAAACACCGGGCCGATGGCGATGTAGGCGGGTCCGGCTGTCAGCGCGCGTTGCGCCTGGGCTGGCGCGTGCGTGCTCAGGCCGACACCGGGGGCAACGCAGTGGCCGGGGGCCTGGCCGAACAACTCGCGCACGTGTGTATGGCCGTGATCGAAGAAATCCTCCTGGCCCAGGTGGCACAGAGGGGCGCCCACATCCAAAGCCACCTCCGGGAAATCGTTGATGACCAAACCCACTCCGGCCTCTCGCGCGATTGGCTGAAGGCGTTCGGCCAGTCGCCGGACCTCGGCGGATGGCACTCCTTTGGCCCGAAGCTGGATCAGGTCCGCCCCGCCCTCGCAGAGGTCACGCGCAACGCGCTCCGGCGAACGGCCGCGCAGATAGGCGGTGTCGACGAAGCCGTACAACAGGCAACGATCGATCGGTTGCATAATACGTTCGTGTAGCCCGAGCGCGCCAATCGCGAAAGCACGAAGTCGCGGGGCGTTGGTTATCGAGAGGGATTCTCGGAGGAGATTCCCAAAGACTCCCGAAGGGGATTGCATGGCATCGCGCGTGGACGCTACCATCCGATCCTCAATGGACGCATTCGCACTCGAAGGCCTCATCCCGGCCGCGCACACACCCTTCAGGAAAGACGGCGCTATCGACCTCGATCGCGTCCCGGACCAGGCCCGCCACTTACTCCGCCACCAACTTCAAACCGTGTTCATCGCCGGAAGCACCGGTGAAAGCCACTCGCTCACCATCGAGGAGCGCCGGCACCTCACGGCGCGATGGACGGAGGTTGCGCGCGGCACCCCCCTCCGCATCATCGTCCATGTCGGCTCGAATTGCCTGAGCGACGCCTGCGCTCTGGCGGCGCACGCGCAGGAGGCGGGCGCGTCGGCGGTTGCGGCCCTCGCGCCGAGCTACTTCAAGCCGCGCGATCTTGACGCCCTGATTGCCTGTTGCGCCGCCATTGCCGTCAAGGCGCCGGCTTTGCCGTTCTACTTTTACGACATCCCGGCGCTCACCGGCGTGTCGCTTCCGATGCCGGAGTTTCTCGAGCGCGCGTCGCGCGTCATTCCGACTCTGGCAGGGATCAAGTTCACCAACCTGGATTTTGCCCAACTCCAGCTCTGCCTCGATCTCAAATCGCACGACATTGCCTGGGGAGTTGACGAAGCGCTGATCGGCGCGCTCGCCTGCGGAGTGCGCAGCGCCGTGGGCAGCACATACAACTTTGCCGCCCCGATTGCCCAGCGCCTGGTCGACGCCTTTCACCGCGGCGATCTCGAGACCGCGCGCCGCGAACAGTTGCGTCTGGTCCGGCTCGTTGCCGCGCTGGCCCGGCCCGGCTACCTGGCGGCCGCCAAGTATCTCATGGAACGGCTCGGGGTCGAGGTCGGGCCGCCGCGTCTGCCTCTCACCCCGCTGCGGCCCGAGCAGATTCAGGTTCTCGAAGACGATCTGGCGCGACTCGGTTTCGAGGGGTGGATGTAGCGGGCGGACGGCATCTGTTCGTCAGTAGTCGTAGAGACCGCTGTCGCGGCTGTACGCGCCGCTCCCCATGCCTCCGTACCCGTCATCGTCCTCTTCGGGTCCGCCCATGAGGTCCCCGAGCACATCCCCCATGTCCTCCTCGATCTTCTCGGGGTCCTCGCCTTTCTCGAGCCGTTTGATGGCGACGTCCATTTCCTTGGGCATGGTGCCCGGCGGCATGATGTCTTTCATCTTCTTCATCATGTGCGCCATGTGCCGGGGGTTGTTCTCGTCCAGATGATCCATGTCGCGTTCCAATTCAGCCATGACCCGCTCCATCCGCGCCTCGTCGATGTCGGGCATCGGCCCTTCGTCGTCCGCGATGTCCGTTTTGCCCTTGGGCTCAGGCACGCCTTTGGGGGCGGCGAACCGGCTCACCTGCTTGGTCAGCCTGGGGTTGCCACATTTGGGGCATTTGGGGGTGTGCTCTGGATTCACCTTCTTGGACAGAAAGTTGAAGATGACCCGGCACTTGGGACAGGCAAATTCGTAGATTGGCATAACCCTGAACGACATGCCGAGTTTGGAAAACCACCGGCCAAACGTCAAGATGCGACCTCCCAATCCCCAGCAATTCTCATCGTGACGGCACGTCGAGCGCCGGGTCCGGGGGTCCGGCCTACAACCGCCGCATATGAGAATCGCTGCTCAGTCCGCAGTAATCCTCTTGACCCCGGCTCGGACCTTCTTCCAACTTGCCGCAGATTGTCCGGACCACGGCGTCAATGCAGGCCAGAAGCGGTCCGGCGGGCATCTCATGTCAAGAGACCAGATTCTGAAGCTGACCGCGATGTCTTCGTGCGCCGGCTGAGCGTCCAAGCTCGGCCAGGAGGCCCTGTCGCAGGTCCTGCGGCAGATCCCGCGAACTCGCGATGCGCGTGTGCTGATCGGCGCCGATGCGGCCGACGATGCCGGGGTGTGCCGCCTCGAAGCCGGACGCGCCCTCATCCAGACGGTCGACTTCTTCACGCCGGTGGTGGATGACCCGTACGATTATGGCCAGATTGCGGCGGCCAACGCCCTCTCGGACGTGTTTGCGATGGGCGGGCGTCCGCTCACGGCGCTCAACATTCTGTGCGTGCCAGAGGAACATCTTCGTCCCGAAACTGTCAGGAAGATACTCCTCGGTGGCGCGGCCAAGGCTCGGGAAGCCCGTTGCCCAATCATCGGAGGCCACAGCGTCAAGAGTCCGGAACCGATCTACGGCCTGGCGGTGACGGGGATTGTCGACCCCCGCCGCCTCATCACCAACGCGTCTGCGCGGCCCAACGACCATCTGCTGCTGACCAAACCGCTGGGCACCGGCATTGTGACGACCGCCATCAAGGAAGGGCTGGCCCCGTCCGCTCTGGCACACCGGGCCGTGTCATCCATGCGACGCCTGAACAGTGTGGGGCCGGACCTGGCGGAGCGCCGGTTGGTGCGCGCGGGGACCGACATTACCGGCTTCGGACTGCTCGGGCATCTGGCATCGCTGTGCCGCCAAAGCGGAGTGGGCGCGCAAATCGATGTCAGCGCCGTGCCTGTGCTGGGACGGGGGGTTTGGGACCTGATCGGACGAGGCTGCATCCCGGGGGGCACCCGGCGGAATCTCGGGAGCGCCGAGTCGATCGCCGACTGGTTGAACGTCACCGAGGAGCAGAAGCTGCTCCTGGCCGATGCCCAGACCAGCGGCGGGCTTCTCCTCTGCGTCGCCGACAGACACCTGGCGGGTGTCCTGGCGCGGCTTCGGGCCCATGACACAGCCAGCGCGGCGCGGATTGGCCGGATCGTCCGCTCGTCCGGCAATCGGATTCTGGTGAAGGGATAGAGATCGGAGCGGAAAGAACAACGGCGGCCTCGACACGAGGCCGCCGTTGGCTCGATTGGGAGAGAGTGAGGCGGAGGCTCAGAGGCCCTTGGCGATCATGAACTTCACAAGTTCAGAAACGCGGCAGCTATAGCCCCACTCGTTGTCGTACCAACTCACGAGTTTGAAGAAACGCTTGTTGAGTTCGATGCCCGATCCCTTGTCGTAGATCGAGGACGCCGGGCAATGGATGAAATCCGTGCTCACGACCTCATCCTCCGTGTACTCGAGGATGCCCTTCAAATACGTCTCGCTAGCACGCTTCATGGCGGCGCTGATCTCAGCATAGCTCGTTTCCTTCACCGTGCGAACCGTCAAATCCACGACCGAGACAGTCGGGGTCGGGACCCGGACGGCCATGCCGGTGAGCTTGCCCTTGACTTCCGGCAGCACCAATCCGACCGCCTTGGCCGCGCCGGTGGTTGAGGGGATGAGGTTGATGGCCGCGGTACGCCCGCCTTTCCAGTCCTTCTTGCTCGGTCCATCGACGGTCTTCTGGGTCGCGGTGTAGGAGTGAATCGTCGTCATCAGACCTTCCTCGACTCCGAATCCCTCCTTGAGGAGGACATAGACAATCGGAGCGAGGCAGTTGGTCGTGCAGGAAGCGTTCGACACAACATGGTGCTGGGTGGGGTTGTAGACATTTTCGTTCACGCCTATGACGAGGGTGGGGCAATCGCCCTTGGCGGGGGCCGTGATGATCACCTTCTTGGCTCCCGCGGCGAGGTGGCCTTTGGCCATCTCGACGTTTGTGAACAGGCCGGTGGACTCGATGACGATGTCCACTCCCATTGCTTTCCAAGGCAACTGGGACGGGTCCTTCGCGCTCACCACCTGAATCTTCTGTCCGTTGACCACCAGCACATCATCGTCCGGCTTGTCCGGGGAGGATTTTTCCGATGAAATGGTCGCCGCGCAGCGACCCTGGACGGAATCGTATTTGAGCAAGTAGCCGAGGTTGCCTGCGGGGACAATATCGCCCACTGCAACGACTTGAACGTCTTTGCCAACAAGACCTTGTTCGACCATGGCGCGGTACACCAAGCGACCGATCCGCCCGAAACCGTTGATTGCGACTTTCACTGCCATACACGTTTTCTTTCGTTTTCAGATGTGGTTAATCACTCGCCAAATAATCAAAGACCGGATGTTACTGGGCACCGCCCAACCGTCAACGGAATTCAGGGCGGCGACACTGGCCCCCCCCTCGTCGCCCGCCAAACAGGGTCTCCAACCCTCATCACCGGGGACGAGGTCGTCCCCACTCCACACCGGATGGAGGTTGCCGCCACCTCCGACTTGCGCCGGAAGATTGTCGGATTGTCGCAATCGACCCCGATTCCACTTGAAAGGCGCCCTGCTCCGTGAGCATTCTCCCGCAATCAATATCCAAGTGCCAGTGCATCAAGCGCATGGTCGGGCGCAACACGCGGGCGGACGCGGCGTGTGGACCTGATCGCGACGAGGTGTCCGTTGTGTCTTTCGCTCTCGATCGCCAGGCTGCCTGACTCGGAATCTGGCACGGATTGAGCTTGGACTCGGATTCAGCGGGCGTGTTGACCCTGGGCGCGCCCCAAGATCGCCGGCGGACGTGGGATGCCGGTGATAACCAGGAACAAAGTGGAATTTTGTCTCCGCTTGTGTCAGAATGCAGGGGAAAAGAAACCCGATCATGAACACTCGTTCTTCTTTCGAGACCCTGAGCGTGGTGGCGTTGCTGGCTCTGTTGGCGCCGCAAACGACGCGTGCCCAGGTTCAGATCAAAGCCAGCGATATGTTCAATCAGCCCGGTCAATACTACAGGGCTTATGCCGGGAGCTCGGACGTCGACGTTTCCGGGCGTCTGGGCGGGACTGGCGGACCCCAGGCGTGGGATTTCACGAGCGGACCGCAAGGCATCACGCTCCGCTTCGACTACATTGCGATCGATCAAGCCGACCACGCCTGCGATTTTCCGGGCGCCACCTTTGCCGAGAGGAAGACGAACGAAAGCGACGGCTCGACGGCGTGGATGTACCTTGAGCAAGCGACCGGGCGTGGGCGGATGAACTACGGCTTCTACGACCAGGCGTTCAGCGACACTCTCCCCTCATGCCCATTCACACTGCCCATTCGGGATTTCCCCGAGTCGATCGGCTACGGCGACGGCTGGTCGGTGGCGACCGTCTTTCTTTCCGAACTCAGGATTCCGGATATCGGGGATGACGAAGGGGGCGGCGAGGACTTTGTGATTCCGCTGCAAATCACTTACAGCGCGTCGGCAAAAGCGGATGCCTACGGGATCGTCAACCAGCCCGGAATCGACTTTGGAGAATGCATCCGCGTCAACGAGCTTGCGCAATGGGACATTGCGGTTGACCTCGGTCTGGGAGACGGATTCCAGACGATCTCGACCCAGTACACCCGCAATTATTACTGGCTTCGCCCGGGCCGTGGGATTGTGGTTCAAATCACATCCAAGCAGCTCGACACACCGCCGCTCGATGAGTTTCCCGTGGCGGCCGAGTTCATTCGCATGTTCGAGACGAACCACCCTGACAGCGTGCCCGACAAGCCGAGCATCAAGGATTTCAAGATCACCGTCAGCAAGGACGGGGCGTTGTTGACCTGGACCAAAGGCAGCGGCCTGACCAGATACCAAGTGGATGTGACCGACAATCCGGGCCTGCCTGGCTCGTGGACCACACTGGCAACGACGACCTGGAATTACCACATCGACAGCGCGGCCAACAAGCCCGAAACGCCCCGCCGCTTCTATCGGGTCGTGGGTCACTAGACGCCACCTATGCTACCCAGCGACCGCAAAGCGGCTTGCCCTCACTCCCTGTGGTTCCGCGGGGCGGACGCAGGTCCGGCGCGCGTTGCGGCCTTTACGCTGATCGAACTTCTGGTCGTCATTGCCGTCATTGCGATCCTGGCCGCCCTCCTGTTGCCGGCCTTGACCGCCGCCAAGCAAGCCGGCCTGAGCGCGCGCTGCCAGGGCAATCTTCGCCAACTCGGCCTCTCGCTGCTGATGTACACGGAGGACTACTCGCGTTTCCCCGTTTACAACTTCGATCCCGACGCCTTCGAGCCGATGGAGTTCTGGCACGAGAAACTCACGCCTTATGTCCAGGCCCGGTGGACCAACGAGATCTACCGGTGCCCGGCCTATCGGGGTGCGACGGTGGATGGAAACGACGTGGCCACGCCCTTGGGCAGTTACGGCTACAACGCCAACGGGACCCAATGGAGCTACAGCGAGCTGGGACTCGGCGGACGCTACTCGAAAATGGTCTGGGAAGGCGATTCGCCCGACGGCAACACGTCGCTAGTCGCCATCACCCAATCGACCGTCAAGGTCCCCAGCGACATGATCGCGCTGGGCGATGCGCATCTGATTTGGGTGAACCCGCTCCTGCTGCGCATTCTGTATGACCTCAAGAGCCAGGAGACGTACAGCGGCATGGCCTTGATCGACATCAATTCGCGCAACAACGTTCAGGCTCCGAAGTGGCCGGGCAGTGCCGGTGTTCTCAAGGCGACTCGGCAGCGCCATCGCAACCGGTCGAATGTCCTGTTCTGCGACGGGCACGTCCAGAACATCCGGGAGGAGAAGCTCTTCGAGCGCACGGATTCCGCCCTGCGCCGCTGGAACAACGACAACGAACCCCACGCCGAGAAACTCATCAACCTTTAGGCTGTCGGTCCCCGTGACCACGAGAATCACATCTGCAGCCGCTGGGGCCGCCTGTCCTGTATGAGCCGGTCCTTCGGGAATGCAGTGCGCGACTTCACGGCGTCGTTCGCAAGCCTGGCCCGTTTACCACGCGCTTTTTGGATTGTCATCGGGGCGTTTGTCGTCGAGTCGAGCGCGTACTTCGGAGTTCTGACCCTGATGGCGTCTTATGTCTCGAGGGACCTTGGGTGGAGCGATGTGCGGGCGGGGTTCACCGTGAGCCTGTTCACGATGGCCGTCACGCTCTTCATGCTTGGCGCGGGCAGTTACGCCGAAGGGTTCGGACTGCGGCGGGCGATTCTGTTTGCCCTGTTGATCTGCACGGGAGGCCGGGCGCTCTACAGTCTGGCGCCGGTCTGGAGCAGCACCATCGCGGGCGGTGCCGTGCTTGTGTCGTTGCTGGCGGTTGCGGTCGGGGCGGGCATTCTGCAACCGGTCTGCTATTCCGGCGTGAAGCAATACACCGACCAGAGAACGAGTTCGATGGGCTACGCGCTGATCTATGCGATCATGAACCTGGGGATCGTGGGGATCGGTGCCTTGTCCGCCTGGATTCGCCCGGCCGTGCAGTATCTCAAGGCGGGTGCGGGCGGCGAGGCGTTCGGGAGCCCCGTAATCGAGGCGTTGTCCGGAATCTCGATGACGGGCGTGCAGGCGGTGAATTGGGCCTGCACGGCCATCACGGGCGCGACGTTCCTGCTGTTTCTGATGCTCATGACCAGAAAGGTCGAAGCGGCCAAGATTCGGCCGGATCCGGCGGAAGCGATGCGCCGGGCGGAAGCGCAGCCCCTGGGGCAACGCCTGCGGCACTACTTCGCCGAGGGACCGTTCTCGAACAGCCGGTTCCTTTTCTTCATTTTCATGCTGCTGCCGGTGCGGACTCTTTTCGCGCACCAATGGCTGACGTTTCCCGAGTACATCCTGCGCGCGTACGACAAGGGCGTCGCCGATCGCATGGAATGGCTTGTCAATTGGATCAACCCGATGATCATCTTCATCGGCGTGCCTGTGGCCACGGCGCTCAGCCGACGCGCGGACGTCTACACCATGATGGTGGTCGGCTCGCTGGTCAGCGCCGTCCCCGCGTTCCTGCTCTGCGCGGGGCCGAATCTGACGCTTCTGATCGCCTATTTCGTGGTGTTCTCGATCGGCGAAGCCCTGTGGTCGGCCCGTTTCCTCGAGTACGCATCCGAACTGGCTCCGCCGGGGCGCGTGGCACAGTACATGGGATTGGCCCAGATTCCGTGGCTGCTCGCCAAAGGGACCACCGGCTTCTACTCCGGATATGTGTTGTCCCGCTTCTGCCCCGAAGGGGTTCCTCCGGCGGAGATGCAGACCGGGACAATGTGGCTCCTTTACGGGAGTATTGCGATGATGTCTCCGATCGGCCTTTGGCTGGCGCGCAATTGGGTGCGCGCGGGGTTGCGGACCCGTCAAATCGGCACTGCCTGAACCCAAGGCGAACAATGGGACGCGGCTCTTGCGTCAGCGCCGTGTCGCCCGTACTCTGGGCCAGCGTCATGAACAGGACCGAGCCAAAGATCGGGAGAACTCGAGCGTTTGAGTGGAAGCTGCCGGCATGGATCGTGGCCGCCTATGCACTGGCCGGGTGCTCGCATCATCCGCATCCCCAGGCCGTGGTCTACGCCGCACAGGACCAGGTCTACTCGGAGCCCATCCTGCGGGAATTCGAGAGGCGGACGGGCATCCGTGTGCGCGCCGTGTACGACAGCGAAGCGGTCAAGACGGTCGGCCTGGCCAACCGCCTCCTGGCCGAGAAGAATCATCCGCAGGCAGATCTCTTCTGGGGCAACGAGGAACTCCGAACGCGCCAGTTGGCGGCTCAGGGAGTGTTTCGGGAAACCAACGGTGTTGCCACCTTCGGACATCGGACTCGGCGCATCGTGATCAACACGAACCGCCTTGCCCTGGCGGATGCGCCACGGTCATTGACGGAACTCACCAACCCCGTCTGGCGCGGCAAGGTGGCGCTGGGCTACCCGCTGTTTGGAACGACGGCAACGCATTTCCTCGCGTTGCGTCAGCACTGGGGCGCCGGCCCGTGGGAGGCTTGGTGCCGCGCCCTTCAGGCGAACGAGGCGTTTGTTGTGGACGGCAATTCCGTGGTCGTGAAGTTTGTTGGGCGCGGCGAGGCCTGGATCGGGCTGACCGACTCGGACGACATTGCCGCAGGCCAGCGCGAGGGCTATCCCATTGTCGCACTGCCGACGGGCCCCGACACGTTGTTCATTCCCAACACGGTCGGGGTGATTCGGGGAGGGCCGCACCCGGTCGAAGCCGATAGGCTTCTCGAATACCTGCAAAGCCCCGAGGCCCTCACGCGATTGGTCGAGGTCAATGCCCTCGAAGGCACACAGATCGAGCGGGGGACGGGCTTGACCGTGGACTGGGATGCGCTGCTGGGGGAACTCGAAGCCGGAACTCAAACACTGCGTGGTCTGTTCCTCCGCTAGTTGACAGAGTCGGGTGGAGGGTGGCGAAGGCGCTTGGCAAAAGGGGCGGCTCTGCGCTATCAACCTGCGCGTGTCCGAGGCCCGACAACCGCCCATAAACGCCAGCACGCGTCTCTGCGCCGTGTACGGGCATCCCATTGCCCACTCGGCGTCGCCCCCGATGCAGAATGCCGGATTCGCGGCGCTGAGATTGAACTGGCAGTACCTCGCCTTCGATGTGCGCCCGGAGGATCTGGGCGCCGCAATCAGCGGGGCGCGCACGATGGGCTTCATCGGGCTGAACCTGACCGTTCCGCACAAGTTGCTGGCGATGGAGTTGGTTCATTGCCTGGATGCGTCAGCGCGCTCCTGGGGCGCCGTCAACACCATCCGATTCGAGGCCCAAGACGCCGACGGAGCGTGGCAGCCTGTCGGGAGCTTCGCGGAACCGCCGACACCCCCCGTCCGCGCGCAGGGCTTCAACACGGATGCCGATGCCATCACCCGCGCTTTGCGGGAAGACCTGGGATTCGAGCCGCGCGGCGCCAGTGTGCTTGTGCTCGGGGCCGGCGGCGCGGGGCGCACCGCGGCGTTGAAACTGGCCCACGACGGCGTGTCGCGCCTGTTCCTGGTGAATCGGACGATGGCGAAGGCTGAGCAGGCAAGAAACGAAGTCCTCCGACACTGGCCGCGCGTGGCGGTGGCGCTCGGCTATCCAGAGGCGGGGGTCGACTTGATCCTGAACGCGACTTCACTCGGTCTGAGGGCCGGCGATGCATTGCCTCTCGACACGCGGCAATTCCCGTTGCGCCGTGCACGGTCGGTCTACGACATGATCTATCGCCCCGCGGAGACCCCGCTGTTGGCGGCGGCGAGGGCGTCCGGTTGCCGAGTCGCCAACGGCCTGGGCATGTTGCTCCATCAAGGCACCCGATCACTCGAGATCTGGACGGGCCGGCCGGCGCCGGTCGAGGCGATGCGTCGGGCTCTCGAGCAGAGTCTGGATCGCACCGATGACTGACCCCGCGCGTTGGGCGGCGCTGCCCTTTCACTTCTGGTCAGTCGTCTTCTTCTGCCTGGGGAGCATCGTGGGCAGTTTCCTAAATGTCTGTGTGTATCGGATGCCGCGGGGCGAAAGCCTTGTGTCGCCTCCCTCGCACTGCCCTCATTGCCAAGCGCGCATCCCGTGGCGCAGCAACATCCCGCTGGCGAGCTGGCTCCGGCAGCGCGGACGCTGCCGGGCGTGTGGCGCTGCCATATCGGTTCGCTATCCGATGATCGAGCTGCTGACGGCCCTGCTGTTCCTCGGCTGCTGGCTGCGCTATGGCGAGGTGTCGATGGGCCTGCCCTTGGTTTATTGCCTGTTCGTGGCCGGACTGGTGGTCGCCGCGTTTATCGACCTCGAGCATTACATCATCCCGGATGCCATCACCCTGGGCGGAATCGGCGCCGGTTTTGTCTGTTCCATGATCGTGCCGGCATTGCATCGGGAGGCAGTCTTGGTGGACGCCTTGCGGCGCTGCCTGGTCGGGGTTGCCCTGGGCGGCGGCCTGATCTATGCCGTCATGCGCCTGGGCAAACTGCTGTTCGGACGCCACCGACTCAAGCTGGCGCGCGGCACGCGAATCTACTTCAGCGAAGAGGATCTTGTGCTGCCGGACAGACTGATTCCGTACGCCGAAGTCCTGTATCGGCGCACGGACGCGATCGTGCTCGAGGCGCGCGAGGTGGAACTTGCGGACCGATGCTACTGGAACGTGCGGGTGCGATTGACGCGCGACGCGCTCCAAATCGGCGACACGACGCATCGCCCGGAAGATGTGCCGTGTCTCGAGGTGGTCACCGATGCCGTGGTGATTCCGCGTGAGGCCATGGGACTGGGCGACGTGAAGTTCATGGCCGCCATCGGCGCCTTTCTAGGCTGGGCGGGCGTTCTGTTCTCCGTGATGGCCAGCGCGCTCCTCGGGTCAATCGTCGGATTGACCCTCATCGCACTGCATCGTCATGCGCGGGCCAAGCCGATTCCTTACGGGCCATATTTGGCTCTGGCGGCGGCGCTCTGGGTCTTTGTCGGGGATCGAATTGCGATGTGGTGGCTGAGGATGTAGAACGCCAACGCGCGCTTTGCGCGGCGGATGAGCGGGACGGTGTCGTGCATGCAAGTGATCCCTCAGTACATCACGGAGTCTTCGGCTTCGCGGTGGTCGCCCATTGATGAAACATGAGGGCCAGGTGGTTCAGAATGAGGCGTTGATCTCCCAATACGTGGCCTCGGTGGGGAGGACGATCATCTGGCGTTCGGCCAGGATTTGCGCCGGTCGTCCATTGACCTGAGCAGCCCGCAGCGGCTTGGCATCCGGATGCCGCACGCGCAAGAGAACGCCGCCGGGCTTGACCGTCGGAGCGATCGCGACAGTGGCTGTGACGGCATCGGAGGCGGCGTGCGAAACGACCTCGAGGGTCAGGCTGCCGAAGTAGGTTGCCGCGCGATCGATGTGAATGCGCTGGCCGTCGCGCATCCAGGCTCGAGGCACGCCCAGCCCCAGTTCGAGGGTGTTTCCCCGTTCGAAGACGAGCATCTGCCTCATCCATTGGATGAACTTGCATTCGTCCGGAGTCTTGTAGAGCGGACCGCCCCCGGTTCCGAGCTGCGGCACCCACTCGGCGAAGCAGGATACGTCCGGATACAGGCTTGCGCAGGCGGTGTTGTAGAACGCCCGGAGAAAGTTCGCCACCTCGTCGCGTTGGAGGTAGACGAGCGCCAGATCGAGCAGATTGGGCTGCAGGGTGAATCCGCCGAGGTTGAAGAAGTCCCGGCGTGGTTCGGCAAGGCCGTAGCCGGATTCCTGGCTAAGAAACAGGTTGTCTTCGAGGTCCTGGATCATCCAGTTCACAAACGGATGATGCGGATCGCACACTCGCCCGTTCACCAGGTGCAGCGCCGGATACAGCGCCTCACGAATCCACCCCTCCTTCAGATGAGTCAGCGCATAGGCCCGTGGAGGCACGAAAGGCACAAAGTTGCCGTCCCGCAGCCGCACGACCGGCGATGTGGCGACCGATTCCTCGATGCTGGCGCGAATGTCCTGACGGAACTCGGCTGTGTCCCGCTCGAGCCGCGCTGCGACCGCGACAACATGCTGCCACCATTCCTCGCTCAAGCTCCCTGGTCCCTTGGCAAGCGCACGGTCCGGGGAAGCGGCCATATCGCGCAAAGCCGAAAGCGCGTCCACCAGCGTCTGCATCCCGAGATGGTAATAGGCATCCGTGGCATAGAAATACTGATACTCCTCGACGTCTTCGAGTTGGCCCGCGGGCGCGAGGCCGAACTCGACCCGGCGTGAACCGTCCGGGTTGTGCTGTCGGGTGGCTTGACGCTCACGCGTAATCCAGTCCGCCGCCAGGACGAGCTGCGGCATCACTTGAATGAGGTAATTGGTATTGCGGGTCCAGAAGAAGTGCTCGGCCAGGGCCCAAAGCGCCCAGCCGTGGTGCATGTTGTAGCCCTGTGCGGTGTAGGGGTCCGGCTCGCTGGGGTGTGCTGCATAGAAGACGCCCTCGCACGTCTTGAAATTGCCGGGCAGACTCTTCACGCTCTGGTTGGCCAGGAAGGGCACCAGGAGGCGCAGGGCTTCAAGAGGCTCGCTGCGCATCTCGAGCGATCGGGCCACCATCGCCGTTTCGTTCAGGAAGTTCGCATAGACATGAGTCGCCGCCCCGTGCTGATAGCGGCCCGTGGCCGGGTCCAGATCGGTGGAAATCAACACGTGCCACAAGTTGGCTTTGAAGAAGTCGTTCAGGAACCGATCCGGCACATCGTAGGTCATGCCCTGGGCGGCACGTTCCTTCCAAAACCGGACCACGGCTGCGTGCAGCGTGTCGAACGAGAGGCCCTTCAGGGCGATTGCCTCACGCGGAGTCAGCAATTCGACATACGGCGCAAAAAAGTCGACCGCATGGCTTTGCCCCGGGGCAAGGTCGACCCGGTACCGTAGCGCCTCGCGGGGCTGTCCGGAACCGGCGCGGGCTGGGTGATAGCTCCCGGCGCGACCGGGTTCGAGCACGGCCAATTCGAGGTCCCCACGGCCACGAAGGTCAAAACGTCCGCGAACGGGAACGACGCCCGCCTGGTCGACCCGATTCGAGTGAGGCCGGAGAAAGACGGCGTGATCGAGGCCGAGCTGCAGGGGATCGGTCCGGCTCAGTTCCAGCCACAGACACGCGGTTCGAGGTTGTTCGGACCGGTTACTGAGCTCGAAGCGAGCCGCCAGCACAACGGTCTCGGTGCCGACCGGACTTATCGTTGCACCAATTGGCTCGACCAAAGGCGCCGCAAGACAGGTCTGGATGACACGCAGGTGATCCTCCTCCCATTCGTGTCGCACGACCGGCAGCCAGCCCTCTTCGAGGCTCCGCACGACAGGCGGTTGGTCGCGCGGGCCCATCGCCGGATGTTCGCCAACCGCAAAGTCGTACACCAGCGCCTGGTCAGGCCATCGACGGGCTTCGGCGTCCGGCCCGGGTGAGCGCAGGCTGTCGCGGCGCATCTGGATTTGCCCTAGAGGCAACAGCGCCACTTCCTGTCGCAAGCCCGGCACACCGAGAAAAAGGTACGGCGGAGGCTTCGCGGGCATCGCCCCGCTCACCTGTTCAAAGCTCTGCTCGGGACGGCGCGCGACCTGTTCGACCACCGTGCCCTCGGTCCAAACCTCGCCCGACGGTCCTGGCCATGTCGCGTGGGTGAAACCCCTGTCGGCATCGCTGACGAACACGCCGATGTCACGCACCAACAATCCGCCCTCGCGCAAGACGTCGTCGATGAACACCGCAAAACTGCGCGTCTCGCCGCTCCGAAACAAAAGGTGGCCGCGGTCCGGACTCAAACGGTCCGGAGCATCGGCATACACGACCTCGACCAATGCTGCGTCCGTGCCCTGGCGCTCCGTGCCGATCACCCGCCCATTGCGCGCCTCGAAACGCGGCGCCCACTGGCCCGGCGTCACCGTCCGAACACCCCACTCGAACCGCAGCCGCGCACGGCGTTCGACGGCGTCCGAATACACTCCGACCTTGCGCACGGCCAGGGGCTCGGCCGCAAGCAGGCGCAGCTTATGGGTGAGTCTCCGGACCGCGCCCTCGTTCGAGATTCCGGGCGCCTCGGACTGCATGAGGGGAGCAAAATCGATCCTGGCTTCCGTCTGATCGACCGTCATCGAGGCCTTGACGGTTGTCCAATCGCCGTTGAAAGGGTCGTCCAGCTTCATCCATCCGCCAGAACCGTTGTCAGGCCAGACCCGATGCCACCACTGGACGGTCACGGGCGCCGGATTGGTTGGCGGGGAATCGAAGAGAATCCGGACCGCGCGCACAGGCCGCGGGTGATCCCACTCGCATTCCAGGGCGGTCCCCCTGGCCAGCACCACGGTCGTTGCGTTCGTCTCGGAGGCCAGGCAATCGGCATTGACCCGACGCGATGCATCGGCCGTATCCGTCACGCTCATCCGGCCGAAGGCAGCCAGGTTTGACCGAGGAGCTTCGGATTCGGTCGCCGGGGCAGGCAGCACGAGCAGAATCGCGGTCAAGACCGCGACCACCACCCGGTCAACAGCGCACATGGTTCTTCGCACAGATGCACCCATACCGAATCATGCGGAGAAAATCCAGACGAAGCCTCGACTCGACGCTCGAAGTCCAGCTTGACGTCACCCCGAAGTTGTTTAATTTGCAATGAAGATGAATCTCCAGCTTGCGTTTTGCCCATTGGACGACCGAGTTTGCGTCGGTGGTGTGTCGAGCGATCGGAGGCGTGGCTTCACGTTGATCGAACTGCTCGTGGTAATTGCCATCATCGCGATCCTCGCGAGCCTGTTGTTGCCCGCTCTATCGAGGGCAAAGGAAAAGGCTCAGCGCACGGCCTGCATCAACAATTTCAAGCAGATCGGCCTCGGGATGCACCTGTATGTCGACGACAATAACGATCAACTCGCCTACCCCAACTGGGGCAACGTCTCGCCCGGCTGGCTTTACACACCGGTCAATGGACTCCCGCCGCAGTTGAACCGGACGAACGAAGCGATCCCCTATCAAACGGGCCTCTACTGGCCCTACATCAACGCAACCAAGACGTACATCTGCCCGACCGACAAGACCAACACAGTGAACTGGAAAGCTCGGGACAACAAGCTCTCGACCTACACCATGAACGGTGCGGTCTGCAATTACGGCGTGATGACCGGCCAGCGGCCGGATACCTACAAACTGGCGCAATTCAACCCCGTGGCCTACGTGCTCTGGGAGCCCGACGAAAATTTGTACATCAAGATGTGGGGGTTCAATGGTGTCTACAACGACGGCAGCAACGAACCCGATCAGGCGTGCGGTGTCGGACGCCGCCACGTCAAAGGGGCTGATATTCTCGGCTTCGACGGGCATGTGGTGTTTATCCCGTTCCTGACCTTCGAACGGGAACGCGAGCACAAGCCCGGCTTGCTCTGGTGCGTACCCGATCACCCGCGCGGCGGTGCAACCCGCTAGCCCGCCTGTTTCACACCCCGTCTGAGCAGACGGACGAGATTCGCTTCGAGGGGGACGTCTTCGCGTTCACCCTGTCAACCCAGTACGCACGCAAGGTGTATCGGTACGCGGACGCTCTGCGCGCGGACGGGAAGAAGGTGATCCTGGGGGGCATCCACCCTACGGTGTGTCCGGAGGAGGCCATGCGCCACGCCGACGCCATCGTGACCGGCGAAGCCGAACTCCTCTGGCCGACTGTCTGCGACGATCTTCTCGGGGGCAGGCTCCAGGCCCGGTACGACGGCTCGCCTACGCCCCCCTCCCGGATGCGACCGGTCGATTACCGGTTTTTCGGGCGGCGTCGGTATCTGACCCCCGCGTCAACCGGGTCAAGGACGACGCCCGCGCGATGCGCACGGTGCGGGACAGCTTCGAGGCGTGCTACCGCGTCCTGGAGCGGGGTGAAGCGGTGGGGATTTTCCCCGAAGGCATCGTCCACGACGATCAATCAACATTGTGCGAGCTTGCCACAAGGGCCGGCCATCCCGCAGCCGTCTCAGGCGTGCCGCGCCGAGCGCAGGTACACCGTCCGATTCATCCATTCCGCCTGCGATTCGGCGTTCCAGAGCCAGGCAAGCGCCTTCACCAGCCCCCAGATGTCGTGCTGACGAATCGTGTGCTCATCAACGACGATGATTCCGCCATGGTCCCAGCCCTCAGAAACCGGCGCCGCCATGTGCGTCAGCAGCGTGTTCTGGTCATAGGTGACGAGGGTGAGTCGCTGCGCGGCAGCCATCCTCAGAATCTCCCCATCGTCCGCGGCCAGAAACCGCCCGCCTTCCCAATCGTGAATCGACACGATCTCGATGGCGGGAGAGCGCTTTTGTGCTAGATATCCCCGGTTTGCAGGACGCGGCCTAAGCCATCCTCTTCCAGGTGCCAGTAGGTGAAGTGCTTTGAGAGCCAGCTTGCGGCCTTTTCTTGGGCCAACGGACGGTGCCGAGACGTGTAGATCACCGGAATCCCGAAGCGGGCTTCCACGGCGTCGAGAGAGCCGGAAACGGCGTTCGGGTGGGCCGAAGTGCAGAGGTCTTCGTGGTAGAAGGACTTTACGTCTTCGTACGTAGCCTCGATGAGCAGGGCGGCGTGTCGGAATTTGGCCAAGGCTTCGCATTCCCTCAAGAATCGCTGCCGGCCGTGCATGAGGGTGGAGATGAGGTCGGTGAGGCTTTTGCGCTCCAGCCTGAGGAGGCGCTCCATCCCGACGACGGAGTAATCGCCGACATCAAGCTTGCGGCTGACGGTTCCGCCGATCCAGTTGGTCATGGCGGTGAAGGTGAAGGGCGCTTGCTCGCGCGTGTCGATGATCACGACAGGCTTCGGTATCCGGCGGGTGATGCTGCGGCCGTCGCGCTTGACGATGAGCCGGCCGGATGGTGGCGGGGCGAGGTTGTCGGTGTTCATGGGTGGTCAGTCAGAGCTCCAGCCATACCGCCAGAGCTGGTTCTTAGGGATGTAGAAGGCCTTCTCATACCGTTTCAGACTCCGTCCCAGACTTCGCCCTGGTCGGACTTGGGAGCGCCGCAGGCCTCGAGCGACTGGTGCACCGAGCGGGTCTTCTTGGAGCGGCTCTTGTAAGCCATGACGTGGCCGGATTCGGCGAAGGCCTGGGAGGCATAGGACCGGCTTCCTTGATCAGGATTGAGGTGTTAGGGACGCGGTTCTGTTTGGCGCCGGCGAGCTCCTCGCCGTCGATGAGAAGGACGGGCTTGTGGGCGCGGTTGACGACCATAATTTTGCACACACCAACCTAACAGATGGGGTATGACATCGGCTGACACACCGGTTTCCGACTTATTCACGGGTTTGTAATGGCGGGTTTGCGATGGGGGGTTTGACATCCGTTGTCACACACGGCAAAACGTGGGCATTATGCCAAAAGTCCAGAGCCAGGTTTATGTCCGCCCTCCCTGGGAGCGAATGATGCGATTCCACAATCTGGTCCGGAACCAGGAATACCCGAACTGCACGACGCTGGCCCGCGAGTTTGAGGTTTCGATTCGCACCATAAAGCGGGACCTGGACTTCATGAAATACCGGATGGACCTGCCGCTTGAATTTGACGGCCATCGCAACGGGTATTATTACACCAGGCCCGTTGAGCAATTCCCCCAATTGCCGATCAGCGAAGCGGAGGTGTTCGCGCTGCTGGTCGCGCACAAGGCCATCGCCCAATACCACGGCACACCGTTCGAGAGGCCGTTGGAGATGGCTTTTCGAAAACTAACGGGCCAGCTGGATCGGAGCGTGCAATTCTCCCTTGGCAATCTGGACGAAGTACTTTCCTTCCGTCCGTTTGCGCCGGAGGATGCGGACCTGGAGACCTTTCAGATCATCACGCGTGCATTGAAGGAGCGGCGGGAATTAAGGTTCCTTTACCGGAATCTGGGGGCCGACAAGGCGCACTGGCGGCTGGTGCGCCCGTATCACATCGCCTGCATTGACAATCACTGGTATGTGTTCGCGTTTGACGTGAAGCGCGATGCCATGAGGACGTTCGCGTTGACCCGGTTGCGCGCGCCCGAAATCATGCAGGAACGCTTCGCGCTGTCGAAAAAGTTCAACCTTAACGAATATCTGCAGGGCAGCTTCAACGTTTTCAAGGGCGAGGATGATTATGAGGTGGTTATCGATTTCGATTCCTGGGCGGCGGATTTGATCCGCGGCCGCCGGTGGCATTCCAGCCAGGAACTGACCGAATTGCCCGGCCGGCAGATTCGGCTGCGGATGCGCCTGAACAGCATCGAGGAAGCGGAGCGGTGGGTGCTGAGCTGGGGCACACATGCCACCGCGATCCGCCCACAGGCATTGGCGGTCCGGCTTTGCAGGACAGCTCTTGACCTGCAGGACCGTTACAAGGCCTTGAACCAGCAGCCCGATGCGCAGGACGGCAAACGTGGGCGGGCAGTTCGCAGACACGTCGGCGCTAGGGCATCCGCACCGGTTCTACCGGGCTGTGATGGGGCCGTGAATCCCGTCTGAGTTCCGGAGGCGCGATCCTGCCAAGATGCAGTCCAGCCACCGACAGGCCAGCGCTCCAAACGTTTCGGCGGTCGGAGAAGTGCAGAACGAGGGCGAGTTCAAGTCCCGTCACTCAGGTGGCGTTGCGCCCGGTGCGCTACGAGTGGGCCAGCGGAGTCACCGTCGACGTCGGATACCATCGAGGGGCAAGCGCAGGGGCAGTACTTCTCGCGGATGTCCGTAGACTCAGGGCTCCAAGTACCTGATAAAATCGACTGGCAGAGCGCAAACACAACAATTTAGGCACGGCGGGCTTGGGGGGTGGCAAAGTATCCAAAGCTGCTGCTAACGCGACACGCGCAGAAATCGCTATAGAGAAAGCGATGCGTCTTCCATTCGCACATCGGAGTGGGATTGAGAAGACTCAGTGCCGACAGGACAAACGCGACAATGAAATCACCAACCGAATGGCTTCGGAAACTCACGGCGCTTAATCCGGCGGCGAACCGTCGGCTTGGATCAGGCAAAGAGCGGTTGGCGCCGCATAAACCACTTCTGCTCCTTTGCGTTCTTGAGTTGGTCGAGCAAGACAGACTGCGTGGCACACGGATGACCTTGACCCCAGACTTGGCTTTGCGCTTCCAGTCCTTCTGGCGAATCGTGGTCAGCCGTTGGACAACGAAGCCAGAGTTGCGGATGCCTTTCCACCATCTGAGCACGCAAGGGTTTTGGCGGCCACTCACCGCAGACCAAAAATTATCCAATCACCGCAGCCTCACTGAAAGTGTGGAAATTGATCCGTCGTTTATGGCAGCGCTGCAGACTGCGGAATTTCGTCGGCAGGCGCGCGCGGTCCTCATCACTGGCTACTTTCCTCCGCTTGAACAAATTGCGTTACGAACTTTAACGAACCTAGAAGATGAGGAAGCAGAATTGGCGGCGAACGCCGTTAAAAAAGAAGCGCGCGAATATGCTCGCCACACCGCCCGCGGCGCGCGATTTCGAATTCAAGTCGTATCATCATATCTTTTCACATGTGCGCTCACGGGCTACCGCTTGACGACAATTTCGAGTGCTTCGATCGTGGATGCGGCGCATATCCATGAGTATCGGGACAGTAAAAACGACGACCCGCGCAACGGACTGGCTCTTTCAAAGAATGCTCACTGGATGTTCGACGAAGGGCTGTGGTCAATGACAGACGACCTGAATGTAATCGTTGCCAAGAAAGCCTTCACAGACTCAAGTCCTGACGGATTTTCACTTCGGAATTTTCATGGACGTCCGCTTTTCCTCCCGAGCGACTGCTCCCTTCGTCCAGACACCAAATGTATTGCGTGGCATCGCCAGAATCGGTTTCAACGTTAGACCTGAAAGATGTGTGCCTTCGGCAGACGTGCGGAAGGTCGAGAATCCTGGAAATTCCGCGAGATCGGCCGGGCGGGCGGCGATATTTGAGGAATGAGAATGGCCGGGATAACTGATGGCGAGCTTTTCGAGGTAATTGAAGGAATCAGGTTTTTGGGCTGACCGGGCCGAGGGTACAGAGAGGTAAAGGGGTGTTTGTTGAGGTTGGGCTGGAAGGTTTTTTGAGGCATGAGAGGGCTCTGAAACGGAGTCTACCCGAAGTGCCGGGGAGGCTAGCCTGGATTTTCCACGGACCACCATTAGCGGTGCATTTTGCTGTTCCTTTCAAGGGGTTCAATGGCGTCTTGAAGGAGGCGCAAGCCGACAAGTCGGAGTTGTTCGGTCGCTGGTGGTGCGGATGCCAGCAAGCCATGCTCGCAGGTATGACGCGCTTCATCTAAATCGTTGGGCCGGTTCAAGAGTTAGCGCAGTCCAGCCCCGGTTTCTCCGACGAGCGTTTGCCAGGTATCAGGAAATCGCGCTTGCATCGCTTCCCGCCAGATGCCGGGCCAATCTAGCAAGGCGTCCTCGTTTCTGGCGATGCTCAGGCGGGCGATGGCGAGGACTCGCCCCAGGTCTTTGTTGCTGCGCTTGATTTCGCGGGCCGCGATCAGGCCGCTCATGGTTTCAGGACGAATCTCCGGATGTTCAAGCAGGTTGGCCAGCGCCATCAATTCAGGCCGGGCAATGGCGATGCCGAGTGGCGTGGGTATTATTGGGCGATAGTTTGCGAGGGAAAGAAATCCGAAACTGCACAGCCCGAAATGACCTACCGAGGTCGCAAGCCGCACCCATCGCTTCTTCATGTCCGTGGAGGACTCCGGAACGGTCAAGAGTTCGATAAACCAGTCGGGCATTCCAGGTGGATTCAGCCGGACAGCCGGGAGTTGATCGTCCGGGGTGGATTCGTTCCCCGGCGTGGACCATTTGGCGTCAGGCCGGAACTGCCAATTCTGCTGAAGAAGCCGCTCGGTGACGGCAACACCGGCGGAGATGGCTTCCACACGCGGAGACAACAGACAGTCGGCGTCCTTGGTGCGCACCATCAGCGAAGCGTTGTCGCCAAAGAAATGATACCCGGCCGCCAAACTGCCGATGATGATGATGTTCTCCCGGCAGTCCTCCGGCACGGCAGCCGCAATTTGCTTGAGCACAGCGGCTGGTGACACGAGCCGCATGACGTCATCGGGGTTGTTCACAACTGCCCTTTCATCCTTCGAAACGAGTAGAGGAATTCTCGTGCCTGTGGCTCAAGACGCGCTTCGTGGAGATCGAGCAAGCATTCGACCGGATCGGCCCAGGCCAGTCCATTTTCTCCCGGCTGAAAAAGCGGGGTTGCGCGCCGCACGAAATGCACGACAACCGAGGCTGGTTCATCGCGCTGTTCCGTTTGCGCCAACGCTGGGTCAAGCTGTTCGATGAAACTCAAGTCCGCCATTTTACCAGGACAGTGGAATGAGGGCTCTGTAGCAGAATTTGTGGGTGAGAGAGGGAACGTTCGCGGATCTCGGTAGGGCCGGCGGCATCCCCCGATGGGGCCCCAATCGCACGCTGCGGGCCGCGACCGAGGTTGCGCTGCGCTCCGGCCCGCAGCGGCTCTACCCCCATCGGGGAGTGCCGCCTC